>Ga0209830_10000442_pt1 | contig 43459 bp, 33 predicted proteins | sample ArcticOcean_MG_C_12_FD_187439 | JGI IMG/M metagenome (GOLD analysis project Ga0209830, IMG submission 187439) | Marine microbial communities from western Arctic Ocean - ArcticOcean_MG_CB8_130 (SPAdes) (version 2) | ecosystem: Environmental > Aquatic > Marine > Oceanic | place: Arctic Ocean...
ATTTTTCTGTCGTAGGGGATTAAACATTTCTTTCTTGTCTACCGCACATACGATTGTTGCTTCTATTCCACTTCGAAAAGTTCTGTATCAAAGTTTCTAACGAGTATATGTAATAAATGGCTAGACAAAGAAGCGAAACGAGTCAGTTCGCATTAGGTGGTGTGGTCGCTTTGATGCGATTACGAAATGCTACTTTTTGCGCTTCAATTCCATCATCATCTACCTGTTCCCCCATTAGAGGAGATATTATAGATGCATCATCATCATCATCATCATCATCAACTTCGCCGCCGTTGAATATAACCACGAATATGATGAAGAAGAAGCAAAAACATCACGTTTGTCCAATATGTGCAAAAATGTACATCGGGGCGCCATCTAAGCTCACGAGACACGTGCGCACGCATTTAACGCAGAAACCGTACAAGTGTTCGGCGTGCGCGTACCAGTGCACCGAGAAACATGATCTACAGAAACACTTTCGCGTACATACTGGCGAAAAGCCGTACAAATGCGACTTCAAAGACTGTTCAAAGTCGTTCAAGGATTGCTCGACTATGATAAATCATAAACGCACTCATACTGGCGAGCGACCTTTCGCGTGCGCTACTTGCGGTTGCGCGTTTAATCACGTCGGACATCTCACACAGCATAAGCGCACGCACGCTCGACGGTGAAGTGACGATTTCTAGGTACGAAAAATGTTGTAGTTTTAATAATATTTTGAATTGTAATCGTTCGCCGGTCCTCTAATCGTTAAAGGATTTCCTATATGACTGTCTACTGGTACGGTACATATTTGTATTTGACAGCAGAAGCATCGGCAGCAGAGCACCATAAAAACGTGTTGCTCTCGTGAATAACAATCAAATGATATCTTCCGCTCCTTCTTCGTTATCTCGTACTCGACCTGATTCGATCGATCTCAATCGAGACAATAAACCTATCAACAACAACTGTCGCAGTAGGAGTAGGAGTACGAGTAGGAGTACGAAAAAGAGCACGAACATCAGTTCTTCATCTTTTGGAAATCCTGACGATATCTTTAATGTTAGAAATAGGAACGGTGTCGTGGACGAGGAGAGGAGGACGAGGATGAGGGCGATTTTTTCATCGTCGTCATCGTCATCTTCTTCTTCTTCTTCTTCTTCTTCTTGTAGTAGTAGTTTTAGTAGTAGTGAACGAGAACGAGAACGAAGAAGAAGTATGAGAAGAATCGTTCTCACTGAGAGAGGATACGTTCGCTCTTCGATAACGACGAAGACGCAAACGCGATGCGAAAAATGCGATAAATGTGAAGACGCGAATGTGAGACAAAATAATAAGAAACCACAATCACAATCTCAATTAAAGCGAGGATTAGTCGTCGGTGGTTTAGTCGCTACGAGCGGAACGTTATGCGCGGTGACGTTAGGCGGAGGAGGAGGAGGAAGGAACTTTGTGAAACCGAACAACGCCGGTGGCGGTGGCGGTGGCGGTGGTGGTAATGGTGGAAATAACGCAGAGTTTAGTGATATTTATGGGAAAATGCTCGAGTTAGATTCTAATTCTTCTCATTCGTTAAGTGCAAGAAATGGTACGACGACTACTTTTCCAGAGGTGTTGGTGTTGGACGTGAGAGGGATGCATTGCGGCGGCTGCGCGGCGAACGTTCGAAAAGTTTTAGAAAATGCGAAATCGGTTCAAAGTGCAAACGTAAACTTGGCGAACGAAAGCGCTGTAGTGAGAATTGCCATCGAGCTTGATGAGAACGATTTAATGGAAGCAAGAAATGTTGTTGTTTCAGGAGATTCTTCTTCTTCTTCTTCTTCTTCGACGGTAGCAGCAGTAGTAAATTCTTCTTCTTCTGTTATAGCGGGAGGGGGGGATAAAAGCGTACAAAAATTGATTGAATCAATCAGAAATAAATCAAAAATTGAAGGTGATAAATTAGCAGAGTTAGTCACCGCGTCTGGTTTTCCTACAACCGTGCGCGATAATTCCTCATCGTCGTCGGATGAATCCGGAGGCGCTACGAATTATGACCAAGGCATGCAAAGAGCAAAAGAAAAAAGAGAGGAAAGAATTAAACGCATAAAAGAGTCGACTAAAAAAGTAACCGTTGCGTGGGCGTTAGCATCTGTATGCCTTCTAGGTCACGCCGCGCATTATTTGAAGATTCACTCTCTCGGCTTTTTGTGTAAAACTCAAACCCATGTTGCGCTATCGCTCTTTGCCATGTTTGGCCCGGGACGAGAAATCTTATCCGACGGATTCAACGCGTTTAGAAGAGGGGGTCCGAATATGAATTCTTTAGTGAGCATGGGTGCAATTGCTTCATTCGGAATGTCCTCAGTTGCAGCATTAGTTCCAAAACTCATGTGGCCTACGTTCTTTGAAGAACCTGTGATGTTATTAGCGTTTGTTCTTCTCGGTCGAGCCGTTGAAGACAGAGCAAAGTTGAAGGCTTCGAGCGATATGAGCGATTTAATGAACCTAGTTCCATCTACATGTCGCTTATTGCTCTCTTCAGATGATGAATTTCCGTCGTCGTCGTCGTCATCAAAGTCGCCTTTATCAAAAACGATATCCGTCGACGCAATCAAGCCGACGGATAAAATCTTAATCTTGCCTGGAGATAAAATTCCAGTCGACGGAGTAATAGTCAATGGCGCCTCTTCAGTCGATGAAGCTGCGCTTACTGGTGAGCCGATTCCTAAATTTAAGCGAAAAGGTGATTTAGTTTCTGCTGGGACAATAAATTGCGACGGAGTGCTTACAGTTGAAGTTTCAAAATCTGGTTCCGAGACAACCGTTGCCGGGATTGTGCGCATGGTTGAATCTGCGCAAAACAGACAAGCGCCTGTTCAAAGACTTGCTGATGACATTTCCGGTGTTTTCACTTATAGTGTGATGGCAACATCGGCTGTGACTTTTGCGTTTTGGTCCACAATTGGGACGAAAATTTTCCCTTCAGTTGCAGCCGCATTGGGAGCGTCCGCCGCAACTGTGAACGCCCCAGTGTTGATTGCCGCACAATTAGCGGCTTCAGTATTAGTAGTTGCTTGTCCTTGTGCTCTTGGATTAGCAACTCCGACCGCTGTTTTAGTTGGAACAGCTTTAGGTGCACGCAACGGTCTTTTGATCAGAGGCGGTGATGTTTTAGAACGAGCGAATGATTTAGATACCATCGTATTCGATAAAACTGGAACGCTAACGGTTGGAAAACCAGCTGTAGAAAATTTAACAACATCAAATGGAATGAATGAAATTGAAGTTTTAGCGCTCGCTGCGGCAGTAGAAAGAAATTCAACTCACCCATTAGCAGTCGCGGTAAATAAGAGAGCGTCTTCCTATAAAAATATAACGTATGAGTGCGCTGAGGATTCTTTCAGACAAGAGCCAGGGCTTGGAGCTTTTGGGACCGTGAATGGGAAAAAAGTTGTCATTGGTACAAAAGAGTTTGTAGAAATTTCTCTCAACAGCAGCAGCAACGACGGTAAGGTTTTTCCACCCGAACTCGAAGAAGCGTTCAGAATCTCAAACAAAAACGGATCGACGTCGGTTTGCGTGTCAATCGACGGTAAGATGGCTGCTGTTTTCGAAATTCGTGATAAGCTTCGATCGGACGCGAAGAAAACGATCGAAAGTCTACAAAAGTCAAAGAACAAGAAATTTGAAATTTATATTTTATCCGGTGATCGACAAGAAACTGCCGATGCGATTGCTAAATCGATCGGCATTGACGTTAAAAATGTCCACGGAAACGTGCGCCCGGAACAAAAAGCTGAGTTTATAGAAAATTTACAAAAATCTGGTAGATGCGTTGCCATGGTAGGCGATGGAATCAACGATACCGCCGCGTTAGCTGCAGCAAACGTTGGTATTGCAATGGCATCTGGTGTTGGCGCAGCTTCAGAAGTTGCATCGATCGTTTTACTCGGAAATCGATTGCCGCAAGTCGTAGACGCAATCGATTTATCGGCAAAGACTTTTGGGAAAATTAAACAAAACTTAGCGTGGGCGTTTGGGTATAACATCGTTGGTATACCGATAGCAGCTGGAGCACTTTTACCTGCTTATGGAATTGCGCTTACTCCGAGTGTTGCCGGTGCAGTGATGGGAATTAGCTCAATTGGGGTGATGGTAAATTCTTTGCTTCTTCAATTGGAGGGGAGAAATTTTTCCAAGGAGGAAGAAAACGACGATTAAAAGAAGACAAATAAAAGTGATTATTTATTATTAGGAGGAACGACGAAGGACTGGGGCTGTAAAAGTCCATTTGGTTCGCCAAGCTGCGGTACTGCAGCATGACGAACCAGATGGACTTAATTTGTAACACAAATATAGAGAATTAATTAAAAGAGTAGTATAGTACACGCGAGATAATTACTACATAAACCTACGTATCACTTGAAATATTCTTTCGATCGTTCTTCGACTTCTTTTAAGTACTCCGCTTGAACTCGTTGCGAATACGAACCGTTCGTTAATTGTAAAACGACTTCTTCCATCCTTTGTTGCAACTCTTTCGTAAACGCGACTTCACCATATCCTTCATCGACGAGCTTTTGAAACACGATTGGCCACTCGTCCGTATTCGCACATCCCAAAATTTCATCTAACTGAGACTTGTTCTTATTCAATTCGACGCTCGCATAGACTTGTAAAAATTTCTGCAAAATATGCACCATGCCGTCCATTTTATCCTCATCGGCCTTCCTTATCCACGCATACGCAGTGTTCAACATCCCTTCATCGACTTCCAACGCCTTAACCTCTCGTTCCATTCTTCTCAAAGCATCCGCGTTCAACGGAACATCGAACTCGTTTGTTACCTCGTTCGCCGATGCGCTAACGACTCTTTGCAATTTTTCGGACGATCTATCAATCGTTTCCTCCGCTTTTCTCAACGTAGCCTCGATGATCTTCATGCACTTCTGCATTACTTCAATAACGTTCTCTTTCTCTCGTTCAGTGTTCGCCGTATCTGTCCTATTCGCCATTCGTAACCACATTCGTTGGTCAAACGCCATTATATTCTCGATACATATCTTCTGTAATCGTTCCTCTGATTGCTCTCGCGCGTTTAGCAGTTGATTGATCAGACCGTCCAACGCCGCTACGTCCTGCATGTTCTCACCCTTCTTCCTATTATTATTTTGATCATCATTCTGATTCCTATTTGCATTCGTGATTACAGTACTCCTTCTCATTATCATCGCTTTATTGCTAAACATCTGCATCATCATCATCATCGCATTCTTACCCTTCTTCTTCTTCGTTTCGTTCATCGTCATCGTCGTCATCATCTTCATCTTCATCATCATCCGTTCTCCAAAAGTCTTCGCATTTTCCATCGATGCGTTTAAAATAACCCGATCAGGTCTGAGTAAACGACTCCTATCATTTCCTCGAGCGGCTCGAACTTTTGTACGAGCGACGTTGCCTCGAGTAGCAGTAGCAGTAGCAGTAGCAGTAGCAGTAGCGATCATAGTTTCTTACGTTAATAAGCCGTCGAAAAACTGTCGTTTTGTTAACTTTATCCAAAAACGTGATTGGGGAAAACTCTACTCATTTGTCATTATTCCCTCATTAATTAATTAATTAATTAATTAATTAACTCATTTGTTTACCTAATAATATATATATATATATATATATATATTGTGTACACGTATATATATACCGTACACGTATATATTTCTTCAGAGAAGCATTAGCGTTAATAATATTCTAAAGAGAGAGTGAGAGGGAGAGATAGAGAGAGTATTGATTACCTAACAGTAGTATTTGCTCGTATTTATATTTCTTCATCAGGAGTAATTTTAGAAAGGAAGTTCATTATCAAGTATAGTAATAGTATTATTTCTTCGGAGACGTAATAGCGTTATTGATAATACTAGACAGCTAGAGAGATAGAGAGAGAGATAGAGAGATAGAGAGAGAGAGAGAGATTATTCGTTATTCATTACCTAGTGGTTGGTAGTAGTAATTCATACATAGATAGATACAGATATCTCTTGAGAGAAGTGAACAGCGTTAATAATACTATAGTAGAGCGACAGAGAGAGAGAGGGATGCAGAGGGACATTTGATTAAAATCGAAGTAAAATAAAACGATGACGAGAACGGCGGAAGATGCTGAAGTAGGAGCCGTTGAAGATGTCGCAGAAGAGGACGAGAGGTACGTGAGGAAAGTATGGGAGGACATAAAACGAGGCGCCGAGGACTTGGTGAAGGAAGAACCATTATTAGGCGGTTTAATTTATTCGAAAATCTTGAATCAACGATCGTTCGAGAAGTCATTATCGTACTTATTGTCCTCGAAGATCGGGAACGCGCAGGTGTTGAGTGGGCAATGGCAGGAGTTGATTTTCCAAGCGATCGTGGAGAATCCGCAGATCGCTTTATTCGCGGCGAAGGATATATTAGCCATACGAGAGAGAGATCCGGCGTGTACGAACGCGGTGCATTGTTATTTGTTCTATAAAGGATTTAGTGGATTACAAACGCAACGCGTGAGTCATTGGCTATGGAAGCGAAATAGGAAACAGTTAGCGTTTTATATGCAGTCGTTAGTGTCGGAGATTTTTGGGATGGACTTACATCCGGCCGCTAAGTTTGGCCACGGGATCATGATCGATCACGCGACTTCAGTCGTCGTCGGTGAAACCGCCGTCATCGGCGATAATTGTACTTTATTTCACGGCGTAACCTTAGGCGGTACTGGAAAAGAACGAGGAGATAGACATCCGAAGCTCGGGAACAGGGTCGTCGTAGGTTCGAACGCTTCAATACTAGGAAACGTTCGCGTCGGCGACGACTGTAAAATTGGTTCAAGCGCCGTTCTGGTTCACGACGTTCCTCAAGGTACGACGATCGTCGGTACGAAAGGGAAAGTTCTCAAACGGAATTCGCTCATGCGTTCGAGGTTATGATTATTATGATTCTTATTATTATCTAAAGCGTTAAATAGAACAAGTTTAGCTTTAGTCTTTATTGAATAGAAATCATGATTTATTTCGAAAATCTCCATCAAAACATCATTTTCAGGAAACGAAAGCGCTGTTTACTTTCACATAAACGCGTTTAGTCCACGCATAACTAAAGATGTCAAACTTAACCGATAAAGGGGAAGACAATGACGATGATGATGATCATGATCATGATAAAATCGATATCGACCAAATCGATAGCATTCAATCGAACGAGGTCATCCAATCAAATGGAGAAGAAAAAGAACGAGTAGGGAAGAAGAAGAAGAATATCCAGTTTGTTTGTTTCGTCGCGACGGTTTTTATTGGCCTCGCTTTAGCCGTGAAAGAGTACGCGAACGAAAGAAAGAAAACGAGCTCGAAGAAGAAGAAGAAGAAGAGGGAGAAATCCGATCACTGCGCGGCCTTTATCGAGGTCTGCGACATAAAATGTTACCCACCGCCGACGAAGGAAATCGTGAGAAAATTAGCAAACACGAAATTCGTTTTGAAGGATATGTTTGAGGTGAGAGATCGCAGGCGAGGGATTGGATTTGGATCACCGCAGTGGGAATCATCACACGCGACGAATAGTGATAAGAATAATGCAGAGATTGTGGAAACTTTATTTCGGAATGGGGCGTCTTTGGTCGGTATTACGCACATGGATGAACTCGCGTATTCAATCGATGGACAGAACGAACATTTTGGTACGCCAATTAATCCGAGCTGCGAGACAAGGATACCTGGGGGGTCGTCGTCTGGATCAGCAGTTGCAGTAGCCGCGAGATTGAGAGATTGTGATTTTGGTATTGGAACAGATAGCGCCGGGTCAGTTCGCGTGCCAGCTGCGTATTGCGGTGTGTATGGATTTCGACCGTCGCACGGCATGGTCTCCACTAAAGGCTGTCAAAACTTTGCAAAAACGTTCGATACCGTAGGTTGGTTTGCAAAAGGATCGAAAGTATTGAAAGACGTTGGAGATGTTTTATTGAAAGAAGCGGATGATGAAAAATATGGAGTTAAGGAACCGAAACAGTTTGCGATTTTGACCGATTTAATGCACTTGGCTGATGCGCAAGGTTCGGCCGCGGTTGCGAGCGCTTTGAAAGCGTTTGGATACGACGATAAATATGCCGGTAAAGTGAGTAAACTTGATTTAGGTGAAAGATTGAAGATGTTGTGCCCTAGTTTGAGAACGGATGTGAGCGGGAAAACTGGTTTAGAATTAATTAGAGACAAGATGCATTTAACGATGGGTTTTGAAATTTATGACGAACTGAAAGATTGGCTCGAAACGACGAAACCAACTTTAGGTAAGCAAACAGCCATGCGCATTGAAAATGCAAAAAAAGTAAGCGAGCAAGATTACGAAAATTTAACAAAATTGAGGGAAGAGATTCGCGAGGTCATGGACCAGATAATGGATGGCGGGACAGTTTTTATTTTTCCCACCGTCCCAGGAGTTGCGCCTTTAAGAGAAGGAAGAAGTGATGAAGAAATCCTATCATGGAGAATGAAAACGTTTCAATTTTTAGCAATAGCCTCGTTCTGCGGCTTGCCTCAAGTTGCCATTCCTTTGAATTATCCAAATTCTGAAGGTCCGTGTTCGGTGTCGTTGATGGGAGGTTTTCAAACCGATAAAATGTTGCTAGACTGCGCGTTTAGATATTCGGGACAAATGCAGGAGTATTTTCCAAACTATGTGATTACGGAAATAATGAAAATGGACCCACCGAAACTACCAGGCGATGAGGAAAAAGTGAAAGGAAACCAAGCCTATGCGGCTGGTAAATACGATCAAGCCATTCATTGGTATACTAAAGCGTTAGAGAAGAAAACCTTGCCCGTATATTTAGCCAATCGCGCGTTGGTTTATTTGAAAATGGGACAAATGGAAGATGTTGAGAAAGATTGCACGGAGGCGCTGAAATTGGATAATAAATACGTCAAAGCTTATTTAAGAAGGGCAAAAGCGAGGATGATTTTAGGTTCGTTTCTAGAAGCTGCTTTAGATTACGAAGAAGCTTTGAAGCTCGAACCTTCAAATCGTGAAGCTCGAGATGAAATGAAAAACATGCAGAAACATTTGGAACCAGGAGCATCCGATGCAATGATGCCAACTAATAGCGACGTGGAGATTGCGAGAACTTATATTTAATTTACTCATAATAATCATGCTAATACTTTACTTTTTCGATTCTTTTTTTAGATGCGAAGAAGAAGAGAACATAGAAGATCCAAACTCCTGTAACCATTCTGGTTCTATAATCGAGACATCTCTTGCATATAACTTTGTAGTCCGAATAAGTTCGTTGAATATGATATAAATCACATCATCTTGCATAAATTTACTTGTTTTTGTATTATTATTATCACGTTTTGTTGAATTCATCGCTGATGATCGATTGGCATGAAACATTGTCGAGCTTGGGTGAACCGCCAACGCGTTACCTCCAATCAAAGTCACAAACGACCCATTTGCTTGACTTTTTGCGGCATTCATGAAAAATCCAGCCGTTAACGCTCGTAATATGCGTACTGATTTGTTCAAAACAACTTTTTCTTCTTCTTCTTCTTTTTTACTATCTTCATCTTTTTTCAATTCTTCCTCTTCTTCTCGTTCGAGGTAACCAATTTGTTTCTGTAATTGCACGGCAATTTTTTCAGCCTTACTCAAAGCTCTGAGCGAAACGCCATGACTTTGACACCAATTTTTCTTTCCATTCTTGGAAACCTTCAAGTATTCTTCGTATAAATTTAAAAGCGTCATATGGTCTCCCGTTTTATGTTTCGCAACTTGTATCTGTTTTCCAACGAAAATATTCTCAGTGCTTAACATTGACAAAATGGCGACAATCTCTTTAGTACACTTTTGATTTCTTGCCTCGATGATGCATTTACACGCCATAGGTTCCAATGGAAACTTACTCATTTGCTTCCCAGTGTTATTTAATTCTCCCTCCTCATCTAATGCGCCAAGGGAATATAACAACTCTAAACTTCTCAAAAGACCTTCCGTGCTAGGCTTATCGATAAAGGGAAACTGCAAAATATCTTTCACTCCCATGGCTTTAAGCATTAAAACAACACCGGCTAAGTTTGTGCGCAATAATTCTGGAACAACTTGTTCGGCCAACGAAAACATCGCATCTTCTGTATACAAACGAAAACACTTACCGGGAGCCTCTCTTCCCGCTCTTCCACACCTTTGCGTTGCTTGTGAACGAGCAATTGGGACAATTTTAAGCTCTTCTACGCCTGATTTTGCCTTGAATGTTCGCATTTTAGTCAATCCAGTATCAACGACAAAACGAATGCCGGGAATAGTCAACGATGTTTCTGCGATATTTGTAGCCAAGACTACTTTGCGCGTTCCCTCGGGAGTCTTTTCAAAAACTCGCATTTGTTCCTCAGGCGGCATCGCCGCAAACAGAAGAACTACGTTAAGTTTCGGGACCGTATCTCTGCCTTTTTGCATCAAGAGCTTACCTAAACTTTCAATTTCTTCTTGACCGGTGAGAAAAACGAGTATATCCCCGTCATTATTTCTCTCATCGTCGTTGATTTGCATAACAGAGCATAACGCGGCGTCGATATAATCTTCCTCCGGTTCTTTTGTATAGAATACTTCAACCGGGAACGTTCTACCTTTGATAAAAATAATTGGACATTGATCAAAGAAATCGGAAAATGAAGTCGCGTCGAGCGTGGCGGACATGATTATAATCTTCAGTGGCGGTGGTGGCAGTTTCTTCCCTCTTTTTCTCTTCTTTTTATTTTCAGATACATCATCTTTTTTATCTTCTGCTACTCCTCCTCGTTCTTCCTTTATGATAATTTTCCCAACATCATCATCATCTTCTAATAACAACAGCTCCTTTCTTTTCTGTTGAATCGCTTTCAACGTTCCTAGAAGAAAATCAGTCTGCAAAGTCCTCTCATGCGCTTCGTCGACTAAAATGGCACCATACCTCGAAAGAAGTGGATCGTTCAAGGCTTCTCGTAATAGCATGCCGTCCGTAAAAAATTTAATCCTCGTCTGATCGCTGGAACAATCGTCAAATCTGATGCCGTATCCAACTAACTCGCCTAACTTTCCTCCTCCGCCGATCTCTTGACTCACTCTCTTCGCGACTGACACGGCGGCGACTCGTCTCGGTTGCGTCACGGCGACCATCATCTCTGTCCTTCCATTTCCACTATTCCTATTATTCCTATTATCATTCCTATCGTTCATCATCACCTTCGAAAGCCTCTCGTGAACGAACTGCGGTATCTGCGTCGTCTTCCCAGAACCGGTTTCTCCTAAAACAATCACTGTATCGTTCGCGAATACGTGCTCAATTAACTCTTCCCTCGATTCATATATCGGCAGTCGCTCTCTTTGCATCTGTATGCTCTCCATTCTTTATTTGACTATTCTATTCGCGTTCCTTCGTTCTTTCTTATTCGTTCCTTAATCGAAGAAAGTGCTTTTTCCCTACTCGTTTCTGAGATATAAAACAGATTTCCTTTTCGTTCGTATATCGTGGACGAGTTCGAGAGAGTTTCCAGTTCTCGTTCGATTACTTTTAATGTTTGCGCCTCTAAATCAGTCGTCGTCGTCGTCGTCGTCGTCTCAAGTTTATTGTTCATGTTTCATTCGTTGTTTCTTATTTTGTATCCCAGCAAACGTACTGACGACTTGAACGTAGAAACAAGGACAATAATCAGAAGAGGAACGATGGAGCACACGTGTGTGATCAAACGATTCGTTTAAAGGTGTTTTGACCAAACGCGTTGTTGTGCGGTGCGTATACGCGACAAACCAATGAACATTCTAGACGAATAGAATAGAATAGAATAATGATTACATATGTATATATATGTGTATATACATGTATACGGTCGTTGGTGTGTGTGTGTAAGTAATCGTTTATTTGAGTAATTTAATATATATTTCTTGGACATGCGGTGTTTTTACAAGCTTTTGACCAAACGCATTGTTGTGCGGTGCGTATACGCGACAAACCAATGAACATTCTAGACGAATAGAATAGAATAGAATAATGATTACATATGTATGTATATGTACATACGGTCGTTGGTGTGTGTGTGTAAGTAAGTAATCGTTTATTTGAGTACAACTGTAAATATAATCTATTCTTTGCACATGCTGCTGCAGTGTTTTTATAGGGCTATACCCTTTTTGACGGCTCGATTGCTGAGGTCTTTTTCTTTATAGAACACATCAGGCAGAGGCTAAAAAACATAAGAGAGAACGATGATCAGTAGATCATCAACGAGAGCGAGAGCGATCGGTGCGAGCTATTATCATAAGCACGGTTCTTCGATGGTTACCGCGCGAGCTACTCCTGCTCGGTTTTGTAGTAGCAGTGGTTCTAGTAGTATTCGTGATTGGATGATGATGGTGGTGATTGGAAACGAGGAGAAATCGAGCGTTTTGAGGAAAGTACGATTTGGAGAGCGAGGAGGAAGGACGATTGGGTTAGGAATGTATGATGATTATAATAAACAAAATGTGAAGAATGGGGTGATGTTGTTTAGTACGACGAGTGCGAAAGGAGCAATGGCATCACCTTTAGTAAAAGAAGAAGAAGAAATGAGTGATGATGATGATGATGATGATGATAATAAAGTGGAAACGAGGGCGGAGAGGAAGAGTAAGACGATTCTAACGAGTCAAATTAAGTTAGAATTAGCTGCAATGACGCGCGAGAAATCTGGCAGATTATCGGCAAAACGGGTAAGAAAAGAAGGGTTAGTCCCGTGCGTTTTATTCAAAGCCGGCGAAATCGAAACGACGAAAGAGATCATCAGCGTATCTGAGTTTGAGGTTGAGAAATTACTTAGGGCGTTTACGATTTATGGTTTGAGGACGAAGATTTTAGACATAATCTTAGACGACGGGGAAAGAATTGTGAGAGCGATACCGCAACAGATACAAATGCATGCTTATAAAGATCAAGTGAATAATATCGTCTTGATGGCGGTCGACCCAGAGACGATTGTGAAAGTGCCAATACCGGTTAAAGTTTCTGGACAAGAGGACTGTCCGGGGACGAAAATGGGTGCATTCGTGAGTCATACAAGAAAGACTATCACGGTGAAGTGTCGTAGCGATCAAATTCCAGAAGCCTTTTTTGTTGACGTATCAAATTTAGGCATCAAAGATAATATTAAAATCGCCAATCTCGATATTCCAGATGGCGTAAGAATCATAGAAACCGATCGAGATACACCGATAGTGAAGCTTTCTGGGAAGCTGAAGAAGCAATAATTAATATTAATCGTAGGAAAATTAGATGTGTACTATAGTATTTAGATCAAAAGAGAGTAAATGATATATATCTCAAATCGTTTCTTCTTCTCCTGCTACTGCGCGCCGCACTTCTCTCTCTCTCTCTCTCCCTTCTTTTTTCTTCTTCTATTTTTGAATAATTTGTATCTCTTCGCGTTGTTATTGTCTATATATATATGTATGTATGTTATATCTAGTACCTCCTCTCTACTCCTCAAGTGTTGTGTTTTCTCTCTCTCTCTCTCTCTCTAGTTAAGAGAGATCCATCGCGTTACTGCTGCGGCGATGAGTTTTTCCAGCGTCTTTCATCGCGGATGGAGGAGGAGTTCCTTCTCCAACGCATCCGAATCCTTTATGAATTTCATCCGATAAACTTTGGAAAGAAGTTCTTGTCAAACTCGTGAGCTCGCAAACTTTTCGTTTGAACTCTTGGAACGAGGATCGGTCTCCCTTAAAATTAATTGGCTTGTTGTCCTTCGATAGCGGAGTTTTCAATTCAGGAGCCGTTTCTTGATCGCCGTTAGCTTCTTTTTGTTGTTTAAACTCGATGCCTTTTGCGTAGTCGATATAATCAAAGTTGTAAAAATCATCCAAGTCCTTCTCCATTTTCCCGGACAACTGTTCTAAGCGGTTTTCCGCTTCACCTTGGACGAACTCATAAAACTCCTTCTCTTGTTGCATCACTTTTGACGTTCCCGTGAAAGGATTCGTCTTCTTCCAATCGTTCTTCAAATCCTCTTCGTTGTACGCATAGTACGCGTGAGCGTAAGTCCATTTCAAGAGTTTTCGGCACTCTATGATTTGTTCCTGCGCTAAGATAGCGAAGGACATTTCCCCAGGTCCTGCGCCATGATTTCTTCCAACTTGATCAGCCTTTTTCTCTTTTAAAATCTTCAAGTCAGCTCTCGCTCGTTTTTCCGATTCCTGGTGCTGAATCCAACGCTCGTGATAGTGCGAGTAACGTTCGATTGACATTCTCGCGACTCTCTTCTTTTCGTTGACTTCGCGTTCTTTTTCGCTCGTTTTTTTTGGATTTGAAGGATCCTCAACGCGAAAGGCGTTGCACGAATAGTATCCGCCAGTGCGCTCTCCGTGTTTTCCCCACGGATCAAGGCACATCCAGCAAAAATCGTGCCTGCACTGCGAACACGTCATGTGCATACAGCCTTGGTTCTTTTCAATCGGTCTCGAGCATTTCGGGCACGGCTTCGTAAAGGTCAAAATCCAGTTTTGATTTTCAGACTCGGAGCTGTTTTTGGCTACCCAACTTTTAGCCGTTTCGCAGCGCACTGGAATATGCTCGTCTTCTTGACAGTTCCAACAAAATTCTTTCCCGCATGCGCATTCGCACGATTGAATTTGATCGGGACTCAAACCGTCTTTGTTTTCTAGAATCAAGAAATGATCACACCCAGCAGCTGGACAATGTTTTATCGATTGATTCGACTCAACAAAGTGTTCGAGCTCATACTTGCGATACTTTTCTACCTTTTCCGCGTCGCCGAGAGAGCGTAAGATCATCTCCGTCGATACTCTCTTCTCGCAACCCGGGTCTGGACAGCGCACGTCTAAAATCTCAGCTTTCCCGTCCTGAAATTTTGCATCACAATACCCTCCCCAGCACTCTTTGCAAAACGGATGCGCTCTGCAAAACGCGGTGGCCAACTCTTGCACAGCACAGTCCTCGAAGCATATTCCGCACGGAATACGGTCGCCTTCCTCTTGCTCTTTCGCCTTCGCGCGCGTCCTGCTCCCTCGTCTACTCTCCCTTTGCTTCCCAACGTCCAAAGCTAATTTTAAGACGTCCGTCTTCTCGGCTTCGCGCTCCTCGTCCTCGGTTAATAATCCTAACCTACGCTTCGTCTTCTCCTCGTCCCCGAAATATGCGTCGTTTATTTTGTTCACGTTCGCCCCGTACGCGTGTAACAAATACTTCGCAACGTCTTCGTCGCAGAACAGCACGGACTTGATTCCATCGCACGCTTTCCTATACGTCTCTTCGGCTTCTTTGCGTGGGTATACTCTGAACAATCGTCTTTGCTTGGATGAGCTCATTTATTTATTACTTCCTGTTCTTCTCCTCGTCGCGAGCGCTGTTTTATGACTCCTTTTTATTCGTTTATTATCGCTCTATCCGCGTTCCTCTTCTTCTTCTTCTTTCTTCGTCTTCTTTTCGTAATCTCGAACAACTCTCTCAATCCGTCGCGTGGTCAAAACTCCCTTATAAAAATGAGCACACACACACACACACACACAGAGAGAGATAGAGAGAGAGAGAGAGAGAGAGAGAGTAGATAGCGATGACCTTAATCACTTCACGATTCGATTCTGTTTTGATTGAACGAGAAACAGTGTGGTCACAGTCTCGAAGGAAGTTTTTATTTTGTCCCTCTCGTTTAAAACTTTAACTTGCTGGTCCGTTTTTTTCGGATTTTGGACAATTCTGTGGATTTTCAAAACAAGCAGAGAAAGATCTATTTATAGAATAAGAAACGCGCGCGCGCGCAAAACTAGCTTCTAAGAAGTAGAGAGAAACAACGAGTAGCTTTTTTAGTGGTGTCATAGAAAACGTACCCGTAGGTAAAAAGGACGGACGGGATATAATACTGACAATATTGAAATCGAGTTCTTTAATTAATATGATTAGTACGATTACTTACACACACGCTCAAATACACGCACGCGCTCTTTCTCTCTCTCTCTCGGCCATCGATCGATGGAACGATTGCTGGAGAGGAGAGAAAGATGTATTTATAACTTGAAAGCTAATCTTTCGTGTTTTTATATACGTTTTCGCAAGCGCCGTGCGCGAAAGAGATTTGAGAGTTTTCGTGCTCGTAAATCATACTTTGGCTATACACAAAAATCAAGTGCGTTTTCTTTTAGTGCTACTACGAATGTTCTCTCTCTCTCTCTCTCTCTCTCTCTCTTTAGTTTAAATCATTTTGCTGTCAACCTTAACTCTGCCGGCGATACGATCTAAATCTCTCATGCCAGAAGCCGTGATTGTTCTTCCGCCTTTCCCGTCCTTCTCGATAACGCCTAAAGATTCGAGCTGCTTCAAGCACGCTCTCGCCACTGACCCAGATCCAATCGCACGGTGATGTTTGTGATGACCGTTGTTCTTGGCACCAGAGTATGATTTTCTTAAAGCACCGACTCCCATGCGTCCGTTGACGTAGATTTTTCTCGCCGTCGACGCGCATCTGATGTAAAACCAATCTGGGTCATACGGTGCATGTTCTTTGAACGTTGCAGTTTTGACGATATCGACCCATTGCGGGACTTCCATCTGTTTAATATATGCGATGATGATAGCAATAGCAATAATAAATTGGTGAGTAAATAAGTTTCATAAATGAATCAATCGCGCAATCGAGAGCAATACTACTAAATATCACACAGTGTGATGATGATAATATTATCACACACGCGCGTGCATCCTAGTGTGCGAATTACATCTATAAAAGAACGGCATGCATTCACATAGAAAAGTATCGCGTTCATGCATTCATGTTCATCGCAGATGACTAGTACTTCAGCGTTTTTCACACACAAACGCACGCGCAACGCGCGCTACCCGCCGCGATTTTAGCCCTCATCGCATCTTTTTGCTCGCGTCGCGTAAATTATATTTACTCTCGGTCGGCGCACTCGCGAACGATGAAACAAAAAATTGAACGCTTAAATAACGCTCGTGAAATCTTCTCTAACTTACGCGCATTAGTATTATGCAAAACTAATACTCGCGAAGTGTTGATACTAAAACGGGGGACTCGTCGCGCACGCACGAGAAATTTTACGCGTGCTTGAAAAGAAGAGAAGTAATATGAATTCGTATTTCGTACCTTGCCACTCGATCTAAAATATTGCGCTAAAGAGATGACAAACTCTTGTGCGGGGACATCCTTAACCGTTCGTGGTGCGTTAACCATTTTCGCGTTTATAATTCGCGCGAGTGTTTGCGCGTTTTAGAGTGAAGAATTTCTTTCGTTCAAGCTCTTCTCGACACTGAAAATGCCCCTTGCTGAAACCTTGCTTGAAAGCGAGAAAAAACTACCCACTTTTTACTGTGAAACTCACGTTTTCGTACCTCACTTTGTTATTGGAAAGAAAGAGAAATGGCTAAATCAACCAATCACACGGCGCACAACCAGTCGTACAAAGCACACAGAAACGGTACGTACATATTAATTTCGCTAGTTTGTGATATATAGACATTCGCGCGTGAAAGACGTGACGTTTGAGAGAGAGAGAGAGAAAATGCGCGAATTTCTTTTTTCGTACAAGTCTCGCGTATCACGAATGATTTCGATCACTCGTGTGATACATACACGCGATTGTCAATTCGATGTTTTTATCGCGAAAGTAAATGAACATTGTATTTGATATTATGTTCCCGGTGATTATTGGATAACGTATCGCGTTCGAAAGCTGCTCAAGAAGCGTTTTGATTTCATTCGCGTCTTACAAATCGCCCTAGCCCTCTTTTCATTTTATAAGTCGTCCCTCTCTGTTTTGTTGTTGCCCTGTGCTCACCTTTCTCTTCCTCTCTCTTGTTTGATACACATCACAGGCATCAAGAAACCAAAGAAGCACGCGAAAAAGTCCTTAAAAGGCATGGACCCGAAGTTTCTCCGTAACCAAAAGTTCTGTAAAAAGCACAATAAGGTCTCGAACTAAATCGAGCTCTCGCGAATCTCTCGAAGCGATTTGATGAGATTGACGAAAACGCGGCGTCGTAAACATACGACGCTTCTTGAGTGAGAGATAGAGAGAGAGAGATTGTTAGCCTTGGTTTAGTTCCGTTAGCCGTCATAGTAATGTAAAGACGCATAGCAGTTGTGTTATAACTTTTAACAAAAAATTTAAATCTAATACATAGTATACTTTCCCTCGTCGTCTTCGGTACTGCCGTAGTATTTTCAAAACAACGACGACTTCTCTCGTCATAATAAAGTTATTATTTTTGTACGCGCTTGACGACTTTTAAATACTTTACACGCACAAAAGCACTAATAATAAAAATGGCTGATAACAATAACGACGATACGGCGTTGCCGAACTTCTTCGGTTCATCCGGTGCCGGCACAGCAGCAGGTTTCGGTCAAGAAGAACAAATGGACATCGACGGGGAACAAATCTTATGCTCAATAAAATGTGGGAGATTACATAAACACGAGAATAAAATGAGATCTGATCCACGAAAGGGTAAGTTAAGGGTCGTTAGAGGAATCGACTCGCTCGTTCGCATACAATACGGTGTGAGAGATCCATCGATAGCGTTCGAAGCAGAGGAAGATATTATTATATTCCCGCAAGAGTGTTTAAGTAAGACGATGAAGCAACCGAATTGTTTTAGTTTGAAGTTCATCGAGGATAGTTCTAGGGATATGTATTTTTGGTTTCAAGAGAAATTTGGGGAAGATGCGGAGGGAGAGAAGAACGCGTTGCTTCAAAGGTTAAACGAATCTTTGAATCAATTAGAACCATCGATGGCGACTGGTCATGGTCACGGTCAAGGCGGGATGATGGACGAACCGGATTTCGAGCAACAACTGAGAGACGCAATTGCGGCTTCGCAAATGCCACCAGACACGCCCGTAAACGATCAACTACAACAAGAAGAAAATAACGAAGATGAAGACGAACTGTACTCTAATGCGAACGATGATAAAAGTAACAACAACAACGTTGCTGCTGCATCGAATGCGATTAATAACGCAGGAATGGATTTAGAGACACCAGTTGTTGGAGCTTCAAACACTGCACCGAGAGCTCCGCAGAAAGAGGCTGCTTTCGGAACGATGAATACATCAAATGCATCTGAAATGGCTGCCGCTATGGCAGCATCGATGTCTGGAATTAGAGTTCCAGCGTTTGGTGATTCTCCCGTTCTGACGCAACAACAACAACAAGGTAGCTTGAAAGACATTCTTAAGCCGGAAATTGTCGGCCCAATTTTGAGAAACAAAGAGGTTAGAGACAGATTGCTCGAACATTTGCCAGAAGAGCACAGAGAAACGGCTGATTTAGAAGATTTGATCCGAACGCCGCAATTCTCCTCGCAATTGGAACGATTTTCAGAAGCGTTAAGAAGTGGTCAAATGGATTTAAGTCAATTTGGTCTGAAATCGGACTTGAACTCGTCACCAATCGCTGATTTACGCACGTTTTTGAAAGCAATTCAAGATCAAGTGAAGGAGAATGAAAACGAAAAGAGTGATGCTGCGATGGAAGGATAAAATCAACTTAATACTATAGCGTAAGTTCTAGAATAATAATTTTTCAAATTCAGTGTGAACAGTATCGTACGACTCGTTCTCTCTTAAACACTCTTCAACGAACGGTACACTTGATTGTAGAAACAGTGCGAGCTTTTTGGAGGATAAGACGCTATTTAGATCTTCTAAATCCGATTCGTACGTTCTAAACTCGTACTGTATCGAACGTTCTTCTTGACCATTAAGCGATGCTTGAACGCATCTATTTTCACGCTTTATTAAATTTTGTACGCCAAAATCGCACGTTTCAATATATTCTAAGTCAGAAACAGAAACAGAATCGTTTTCTTCTTCCTCTTCTTCGGCGTTTAAAAAATTGTCACTATTCTCGTTCTCGATTTCCAACGCGGATCCTAAATCTATCCATTCTTTTGGCTCGTAATCAAACATATACTTCGGTTTTTGTTTTTCTTCCTCCTCCTTATTCTTTTCATCTCGCTCTGTTTTCCATAGATCAGCCTGAATTTTCGTCAACGCAATCTCAAAGTTATTACCGTCACCATACTTATCCTCTTCGTTTCGTCTCAACGTGAAAAAGTCTTCATCAAAAACAGCCTTATTGATCTTTTCATCTTTTATTAGACTCTCTTTCAAGCAATGGAAATCTGAAATAGCTCCACGAAATCGAACGTCGTCTAAAATCACGCGTTTCTTCACCTCAAATAACACAATTTTTTCTACTGCTTCTTTTGATTCTCCGCGGTCTTTCGCTTCTTCTTCTTCTTCTTCTTCCACGCTTTCGCATCCGATTTTAATAATTTCAAGCGTTCCTTGGGTCAGAAAAATACTAAAAATATCATCTCGAGGAACGTCGTCGATACTATTCGAACTCGCCTGTTTTGTCGATGATATGCTAGCAACGGCTTTCTTAGTCGCAGCGCTAGCTTGTTTCTTCTTCGTAGCAGGAGTAGTTGTAGTCTTCTTTTGCGCTCCCATGGCTTACTTTGAATTTCTATTTTATGTAGCCGGTCAATGAAATAATGAGATCAGAACATCAGCAGCAGCAGCAAAAACGAGATTACAAAGATTACTACTGCTCATCATCAAAAAACATAAATAATAATAACTCTCTCTCTATATATATATATACATAGTAGAGACATAATAAGAAAAGAAAAACCACGAGTTAAACTATAGATATGAGCGTTCGTTCGAGAGCATCGAGAAGTGCGCGTGCCGTAATCGCGAGCGTTTCCGAATCGGCATTCTCCTCATCAGTCCTTCGAAATAATATCACGAAAATATCAACGAATGGTTCTTTTTTGTATCAAAAACGAGAACATCGAGATAACGGAACGAAAAACTTCTTCTCGACCTCGATTAGAAGAAATCAACAACAAGACGTGGTTATTATCGGTGGAGGACCTGGGGGATACGTCGGAGCGATCAAAGCCGCACAACTTGGTATGAAAGTGACATGCGTGGAGAAGAGACCGACTTTAGGTGGTACTTGTTTGAACGTCGGATGTATACCATCGAAGGCTTTATTGAATGCGTCTCATAAGTTTGAAGATGCGAAGCATGGGATGGAGAAACATGGCATTAGCGTTGGCGATGTTACGATCGATGTTTCGAAGATGATGGCGCAAAAGATGAAGAGCGTTACCGGGTTAACGAAAGGTATCGAAGGGTTGTTTAAGAAGAACGGGGTGACGCACGTGATCGGGTTTGGGAGTTTAATTGATAAGAATACAGTAGAAGTTACTAAAGATGATGGCTCGAAGGAGACTATTTCGACGAAGAATATTGTTCTGGCGACTGGATCAGAGCCGGCGAGCTTGCCAGGAGTCGAAGTCGACGAGAAGACTATTGTTACATCTACTGGAGCTTTAGAGTTGGAGAAGGTTCCAGAGACTATGGTCGTTATTGGTGGCGGCGTTATTGGATTAGAGCTCGGTTCGGTTTGGTCTAGATTAGGCTCGAAAGTTACCGTAGTCGAATTCGCGAATGTTATCGGCGGGAACATGGATAACCAAATTCGAACAACTTTCAATAGAGCTTTGAAGAAACAAAAGATTGACTTCAAGATGGAAACAGCAGTGAAATCGGCGATGAAAATGCCAGACGGCAAAGTCGAGTTGACTGTTGAAAAAGTCGGCACTAAAGAACAATCGAAAATCATCGCTGACGTCGTCTTGGTCTCGACTGGGAGGAAACCGTATACGAAAAATCTTGGTTTAGAGAAACTTGGAATTAAAACCGATAAAGTTGGAAGAGTTGAAGTTAACATCAAAGAGCACACGTGGGAAACAAACGTGCCGGGTATTTATGCCATCGGAGATATCATCAGCGGACCGATGTTGGCACACAAAGCAGAGGAAGAAGCAATCGCAGTGATTGAACACTTGTCTGGCAAGGAAGGCCACGTGAATTACGACACTATTCCATCGATTATTTACACGCACCCAGAAGTTGCTTGGGTTGGTAAAACTGAAGAAGAAGTCAAAGCGGCTGGATGGGAATACAACGTTGGAACATTTCCGTTCGCGGCAAACTCTCGAGCGCGAACGAATGACGATTCGGAGGGCATGGTCAAATTCATTTCGTGCAAAAAGACTGATAAAATCTTTGGTGCGCATATTGTTGGGCCATCAGCGGGCGAATTACTCAGTGAGTGCGTGTTGGCAATGGAGTACGGAGGAAGCACAGAAGATATCGCGAGAACGTGTCACGGACACCCAACTTTGAGCGAAGCTGTAAAAGAAGCTGCGTTGGCCACTGTAGGGAAAGCTATTCATTTCTAAAAACCAAACAAAAATGATGATGTAAAATAATCTTATTACACCAGTATACACACATAACACACTTTTGTCAACATTCATTCGCTTGCATGGACAGAATAAGCGTAATCGCTTCAGATCAAAGAATACGTTCCATGCAATTGATTCGTGTGGATATTAGTGGACTTCTCTTTTCGGGGTCTCCCTTCGTAAAAGTTTCTGAGGCTCTTACCCTCAACTTTTCGATCGGGTTTTAACGTATCGTTAGTAATACGATCTCTAACAATCGGCCTTGGACCATTTTGAGCGCCTCATCACGATCACTTCTGGAGAAAAAATAAGTCGAGCTTTCCCTTTTGCAATTGAAAGGATGGACAGACGAACGCTCCGCAAGAGCATCTTTCGCCGGACCACGCAAACGCGCCAATTTTTGTTTGACATTTTGGACAATGAATCTTTCCAGAATTTTCATTAAAAATCTGTTCGGTTTCATCAAGCATCCAAGTGACTGGAGAAACAAATACGCTCGAACAATTTGATGCATTCGGATTACTACTTGATGCTTGATTACTACTCATTCGTTTCTTCTGTTGCCAAGAAAACGCGTCGATTCCTTTCCCGGCTTCGTGCTCTAAAACGTTCGTATTGGTAGCCAATACGCGTCTACACTTTCTACAGCTATAATATCGATCTATTACTATTGTTTTCTCCGCTCTATTATTATCGTTATTTTCTGCTCGTCGTTCTTCTCGTCCACCATCTTCGTTTGTTTCATTTCTGTTTCTATTCCTTTGCAACTCCAGCTCTGGATCTTCCATGAACAGTCCTACGTCTACGGCGCCTTTAACTCTCCTAATCCTATCCAACTGCGAATATTTAAACAACTTATACGTCTCATCAGTCGCAATTAATCGACAGCCCATGTTCGACCAAAGCTCCAACTGTTTATAAAATCCTTCGTTCGGCGAAGCTCTAGCGTATTTCTCTCGCATATTCTTCAGCGCCTCTTCCACCGTCGTCGGAGCAATTTCACAACCATCATCATCCACTACTACTACACCGTTCCTCCTCTTATTATTAGATTGCCATAAAATGTACGCTAAGACGATTGAAACCGATCTCGAAACGCCCGCGTTGCAATGCACTAAAACTAAATTCTTATTAATATTCCCATTTTTCTCATCACAAACTTCATCCGTTACCAACAGTGCCGAACTAATAAACCTATTCGTCTCCCCAATCATAGACAGTAAATCTTCCTCTTCCGAGTCCTCTAAACGAACACTTAATACTGAAATTTCTCTCTCTCCCTCATCGTTCTTAATCTTCATCGTTCGCTCTAAAGTTGAATAATTAATTTCTTCCCCCTCTTCTTCGTTCGCGGTTTCCAATCCATCGAATTCTTGTTCTTCTCCTTCGTCGCCTCTGCAGTTTAGTAAGAAATCATTCAACAGAGGATTGGGGTATCCAATAGATACGACGTGCGTAATTTTCGTTCGAGGGGAGTTTTTTAGAACGATTTCTTTCGCCGATTTCTCGTCCGCGATTAATATGTTTTCATAAACCTCTGTCATCGGTTGAAGTGCGTATTTTTTATGCCTGCTATTTGTACTGACGAAGTGCTCTATCTCCCTCTCTCTTTCGTCGCATATCGCTTAAGCGTAGGAACCGTACAACCGTTTGATTCGATAAATATGATCTAAATAACGCTATTACTACTGCTACTATTACTAAAACAGTTCGGAACCGCTTTGTGGGTTTCTTTTTCGAATACCAGAACGCGTCTCTTTTGCTCGGCGAGTTTTCTGAGTTCTTCGTTGTATTTCTTGTTCGCGGAAACTTGCGCTGATTTCGATTTGAATAAAGCTGCATCTTTTGCCGATGATGCTAGTTCTACAGTTTTTCTTTGATGTTCAATAGAAGCTTTTATTTCACTCGCTTCGTTCTCTTTGTTCTCTCTTTCTCTTCGTTGTTTTTCTTCGATTGCTTTGATTTGCTGCGATTTTATCGCCAACGCGCTCGTTCGTTTTTCTGAGTCTTTCTTTTTTTCCTCTTCGATGCGTTCGCGTTCTAATCGATCTACTAATTCGCGTTCTTTCATTTTCTCCTGTGCAATCTCTCGTTCGCGTTTTGTATTGATCGACTGCTGCAAATCTAAATCTTCTCGCATTTGCAACATTTTTTCGTGCCTCAAAATTTCAATTCGTTCGATCTCGCGCTTCCTCGTCGTTTCGTCTACTATTCTGAATTCACTCTCTTCTAACGCTCTACGTCTTTTAATATCACCATGAATGTCCTTTATTTTCTCGTTAATAGTTAAATTTTTATCGCGCTTTACTTTCATGGCCTCTAACTTTGAAGATAAATCGCGATATTCCTCCGTCTTAGCAGCGCTCGAAAAATCTCGAACAACCACGTCTTCCTGCTCCCCTCTCACGTTCAACGATCCTTCCTCTGCATCCCTACTCATCTCCTGCATCGTCCTCTCCTTCGCCTTCTTCCTCTCTTCGCTCTTCTTCAACACTTCCTCCATCTTAATCTCTTCCTCGATCTTCGCTCGCATCTCGTTATATCTATGGCACAAATCACTTTTCTCCATGGACTCGAAGTTCTGTTTTATTCGTTCATATCGTTCGCTTTCTTTCACGATTTCGCTCACGCGTTCGCCCTTTTTCCTATTCACGCGCTCTTGTTGTTCCTGTTTATATCTCAAAGATTGTTTGTGCTGCATCATCATCTCTCTTAAACTCGTTCGTTCTTCTTTTATATATCTCTCGTACTCCTGCTATTATTATTTATCACGTTTTTAAACTATCTACGTACGGTATATACTTTTAGATATGAATGAATTTAATTGAATGAATGAATGATCACGCGAGAGATGACGAAGTATGTTTAAAAATATAAAATCAATCGAAAGCGTGCGCAGATATCCGCGTACGAATCGTTGCGTGTGTCCGCGTGAAGTCGCTATAGGCGCGCGTAAAGAACGTGACCGTGATCAACAAAAAGTCAAACTTAAAATGAGTATAGAGAATTCCTTTTTTGAATGATTGTGAAATCTCGGGAAAACGCGAAAGAAAAATTTAAGAAGAAGAAGAAAAAGAAGAAGACGAAGAAGAAGAGAAATAGAGAAGAGCATAAATGGAACGAGCGAGTAATAACCCATTCGCGAGAGCGGACAGATGGAGGAAACATCCTTTACTGACGAACACTTATAAACACATGTTCCCAGGGTTCTTCTTAGGATGCGCGATGTTTTCAGTGTTCTATGCATCGGAGAAGGTGAAGAATAGTAAGGCGAAGAAGAAGAAGAAGGATGATGAGAAGCATTAGAAAGATTTAGATTCGATTCGTGTCTTTTGTGTGCTTATTGATATTAATTAGCAAAGAGATAGAGAGTGTGTAATTTATATAATACTGTGTATATTTTTTTATATATTCTTAGATGAATATGAATAGAAATCAATGCCAGAGATGGATTTTTTTATCGTAAAAGCTACACGAGACGAAGCCATCGCGACGAGGATGATGATCACGCGTAGGACTTGAAAGTGAACGTTCGTCGTTGTTTGAATATTTTTGAAGAGTCGTTGGAAGTGAATAAGCGCCTTCGTTGTCGTTATCGGCGTCGTCGGCGAACCATGCCCAATCGCAGCCGTAGACAACCTTATCGTTGTCGTGACCGTTATAGGTGCTCACCGTCGTACCGTCTGAAGCACGAACTATGCGACACCCTGCTTTCATGGAAGCCAAAGCAATCGTAGAATCTTTCGCGAGAAGATTTTTGTTCGGATGCAATCGAACGCGCCAAATCGAACAGTCCTCGTTTTCCTCGTCCTTGGAGAACCAAATAGGCTCTTTGAGACTTTTTCGCGCATCAAACGCTCGGAGGACGCCGTCGTATGAACCAACGTATACGAAGTGATCTCTTGACTCGATAGAGGTTACACCGGCACCAAAGACTGGATTCTTCTCGAAGCGAAAACTGTTATTTTCGGCCGAGGCGTACGAGTAAGAATTCGTTCCTTCTTCGTTTCTTCTTGCATAATATCCAAGCTCTCTTAAGTCGTGCCTTTTCAACTTACAATCGTCCCCTCCAGTGAAGAAAACATCTTCACTTTTATCGAGGAACGACGAGGCCCAAATAGCGTCGTCATGTGCGTTCTCAATACGAAATATTTCGTCAGAACGTTCGTAATCGAGAACAATAATCGCTCCATCGTCTCCAGTGCATACGATCGACTTATCCTCCATCGACCACGCCGCGGACGTACATAAACCGATCTCGCCAAATCCGCACTCTAAAGATATCGTACTCTTCAACTCGACTCGATCTTCCACAAAATCCATCTGAAAAACCTCTAATCGATCATTCGCGCACGCCATCGCGAACGTCTTTCTCTCGTTCTTCTTATTCATAAACTTAATATCAAACGCGCCTCCGCATCGTTCCCTTTGCGTCTCTTCCATTTCTCCAACTAATTTCAATCTTCTTCTTTTACTACTACTACTTAATTGAACTTCTTTTTCACCATAATCATCATCATCATCATCATCATCTTCGCCATCATAATCATCATAATCATCATCACCACGACGACGCGCGCTGACGACTTTGAACACTTGCACGTTTCCCACGCGCTCTTCGCCTTCGCCTTTCTCCCTTTCGCCCGCGTTCTTATGTTCATACGAACCAACACAAACGATCGAATCGAAATCGAAATCACGAATTGGACCTATTATCTCTCCATCATCATTATTATTAGTACTATCACTGTTATTTCTACGAGGAAACCATGTCGCGATCGTGGCCAAGTTCAACGCACAACAACACTCATCCATAACTTGACTACTTCGCTCCATTCCCAAAAACTTCCTCTTCTTCCTCTTCTTCGTCGCCCTCTCTTCTTAATCTTAATCTCTCTTCTTCTTCTTCTTCTTCTTTTTCTTCTTTCTTCGCCCTGAAAAACTTTAAATATTAGCGTTCATTATCACCGTTCAAAGCGGATAAGATGTAAGTAGACGTCCTTATCAAAACGATCCAGGACGTTAATAGGATCGCGTTTCTTTTAAGCTCATCGAACGTGTTTTCGTCCATTTTTTTATTGTTTTAATTGTTTATATCGGCGAGTTTTATGTGCGTGATCTTGTTCCCTACTTAAAAAAAGATGAAAATGTTGATTGGAGAGAGTTTTGGATCTTTTTCTTTTTGTGGGCATTTTTGGGCTCGCCCATCGTTTAAAAAAAACTCTGATCAGATTGAAAAAAAAAAATTAAGTTCTCGCGAGCCGGCACACGTAACGCACAGCAAAGACATTCGCTACGCACTCGAATCGAAGCTAGTCCGTTCTCTCTCTCTGTCTCTCGATCACGTTTTATTTTGTTCGCGGAGAAGTAACGCGCGGGAGAAGAAGTGAATAAAAGAGAAAATAAAAACAAAGTTTATTATTAGTTGTTTGGTTTATTTTTAGAACGCTCTTTGAGGCGGAAAAAGTCAAACTTAAAAAAAACTTGAAACTTGAAAATATGCGCGTCGCGAAACCGTCCGAAACAGAACTAGAGAACGCAGAAAACAAGAATAATGGCAACAGAGGCAGTGGTAGCTTGAACGCTGCGATGATAGCAAAAGAAGCTTCACCGGCGAAGTACGACGCAGAAGAAGAAGGAGCGCGAGAGGAAGAGAAAAAGATGAAAAGCAGCTTTGAAAGTATCGATACTGCGACGACTGTTAGTACTACGAAAGAAATAATAACGGTGAAACCGTCTAATTCGTCTTCCTCGCAAAAGGGTGATAATAATATCACTCTTTCTCAATCCTTGAACACGGAGACGACCAAGAGACAAAACAGATTGAATCGTTTAATCGCGGATGTTGAAGAGATTGATTTTGCGGCACCTCCGCCGGCGTGGCTAAGAGACGCTCCGGCGAGGAGGGAATATTTATTAGAACCTGGGCCGAAGGATGGATCGCACTCGCGATGTCGAATCGTTCGGAAACGAGATGCGTTTGGGTACTGTACGTACGTATTATACGCGGATTACCCGAGGAATAAAGATGGGATGGACGAAGCGAGAGCGTTGTGTGCGGCGAGGAAACGGAAAAAGTCTCGAAGGTCGCGACTCGTCGTTTCGCTCGACGTTGCAGATATACGAGAGAGTTCGACGCAGTACTTAGGCAAAGTAGCGGCAACGAACGCCGCTGGGACATGCTTTGAGTTATTCGACGATGGCGTGAAACCGGGCACTTGGGAGACGTTTGAAAGATCCATGCGAGAAGATTATGAAGAAGAGGCAGAGTGTGATGATGACGATGATGATGATGAAGAAGAAGTAGATGAAGCTGAAAAAAACATCGAAATTACAAATAAGAATAAAACAGGTGGTGCTGGTGGTGGTAGAAATGGGAAAGACGTTGTTAATACGTCAAGTGATGTTGCAGAAGAGGATGACAACGAAAGTAGCCAAGGCGCAAAAGAGGCGAAGAACAGAGCTCGGCTCGGAAAGGTGGAATATAACTTGAACCCGTTGGGAATCAACGGACCGAGGCAAATGCGCGTTGAAATCATCAACACAGAGTCAATGAACAACTGCAGCAAATCTATGCGCTTCAAAAACGTATTACCGACGTGGAACAAAAAAATGCGCGCCTATTGTCTCAATTTTAACGGGCGAGTAACGCAACCGTCTGTTAAAAATTTCCAACTTTTACTGGACGACGACGGTGATGTAGGGAAAGAAGAAGACGAAGATGATGACGATGAAGATGAATATAATGATGTCGATGATATGAACAGCAACAAGAGCAGCAGTAGCAATAATAACAACATCAATCCTCCTCTTGAAAAGAAAGAGCGTATCAACGAAAACGACGACGATACTTTCAACGTTGCCAAAAACGCCGCTTTATCGAGAGAAAAACGGAGACGTAAAAAGAACTCTAGATGGACAAAGTGGATTTTACAGTTTGGAAAAATCGGCGACGACGTTTTCACTATGGATTTTCGGTACCCATTCACTCCTTTACAAGCGTTCATGGTTTGCGCGACATCGCTCGATAAAAAACTCGGTTGCGAATAACTAATAATATTCATAAAAACTAAATTCTCTAAATACTATAAGAAAACGTCAGCGGTCCCTCGTTCATCGACTGTGCCCCATTTTTTACAAACCCATTTTTGCAAAGCGTACTTCTCGTTTGTCCTTTCTTTCTTCTTTCTAAAGACTAAATCGACTTCTCCGATCGAGCAATTTCTTACTATTCCTCTATTTTTCTCCCCGCTTTCGTCCTCGGCACATAAATGCTCGCGAATGAGTAATAAAACTCCAGCATGCGTTACAATACAAACAACGATACTATTTCGAGGACAGTTTGTTTCGCCGTCATCTTCATCATCATCATCGTTCTCGTCCATGAACTTTTGCGCAATACTTTCGATACAACTTTTAACTCTCAATAAAACGTCCTCAACGCTTTCGCCTAAATCGCCTAAACATCTTAACTTTATGTCCTGTTTACTCATACAAAACACGTTCCAAGCCTCTTTCATATCCCTCGACGCTTCCTTCCTCGTTAAACCTTGTAAACTCCCTACGTTGCGTTCTCGCAACATCGTCGTTCGTTCTAATTCGATCATTTTTTTCTCGTCTCCTCGCTCATATTCACATTCATTCAATCCATCACAGCAACGCTTCGCTGTCACAAAACATCTCTTCAAATCGGACGAATAAATCTTAACAATCCTCTTCTTCTCCTTCAAGCTCATATCAATCAATCTCTTCGTTAATCGAGTGATCTCTTTCGTGCCTTCTTCGTCCACTTCTGTATCCAACTGTCCTTGAATAATCCCTAGTTTATTATGCTCCGTCCTGGCATGTCTGATCAGAACGAAACGAACCGACCTCTGGAAATACGCATCGGTAGAATCACGATCGCAATGGGCGGTATCGGTATCAGTACCGCGATCGATATCGTCCTTCATCGCGCAGCAATCGTTTCGTCGATCGAAGTACTCATTAAAAAGTCTTCGTTGCGTTTTAATAAATATATAACTGTATTATTGAATCCGCGTCTATATCTGAAATTAGTATCGTTCGCGGCATATTCGATTTTGTGGACTTTTTACAATTGACCAAAAGAGATTCTCTTTAAACACGAAACCATGCACTACTCTCTCATCTGTCATCAGTCCGTGCCGCATGCTTTGGATGTTTGTTCTCTTTGCCCGATGATAAATATGCCTTCTTGCCTTGCTATGATGCATCAAGGTGAAGTTCAAAACTGAGATTTTGCCATTTTTTATATCGCGCGCAAAATCAATCGAATAATAATAATAATTAATAATAATTAATAATAAGTAACAGAATAAACAAAATCAATAAACGAATATATATATATATATATATACATATACATATATTTGATACACTGCGCGTGAACGAAAGATTAGGGATATAAAATGTTTTTCGTAATAAACTGGGCCGTTTCGATGATCAAAAAACGCTCAATGTACAAGAAATGCGCTAAGTTCTACGTGAAGCACTTCAAAGAGTTACCGTTAACGATCAAGTGCTTACTCGCGACGATGATCTCGGAACTTTTCTTCGTCGTAAGAGAGGAGATAAAGTTCCAGATATGGGCCCGGGATGGCGCGAGAGATAGCTCTGTTGGGCATTTAATGACCTTGGAGGAGAGAAAAGAGAACGCGCGTTCGGGGAAGATCCCAGAGGTCGGGAACAGGAAACCAGCGCGAGACATCGAAGCGGTAGACGGGAGATCGATCGAGGAAGTCGAACGAGAGCTTGGGAAGATGAGCGAATGCGATTTTATTGAGTTTATAAACAAGAATAGGAAGAAGCGATCGATGGTCGTCGTGAAGAAATCGACGATTGAGGGAGCCGGTTTAGGACTGTTCGCGGAGAGAGATATCACTGAAGGGGAGAGGATATCGGGGGCGACGTATGGGGGGAGGATTATGACGTTTAAGGAAGCTTGCGCGGTTCCGGCAAAGGAGAAAGATTACGTCATGGCTTTGCATTTGAACGTACACATCGACGCTAAAGATGATTATGGGTATTTAGCGAGGTATATTAATGATACTTATAAGACCGATTTCGAGAGGAATTGTAAGTTTTTGAAGATTTCGGAAGAACGAAGGGCGAGCGTGGTTGCTATGAGCGATATTAAAAAAGGAGACGAGTTATTCGCGGAATACGGTTCAGGGTATTGGAGAGCGAGGAACGGGGAAATCTTAGCAGATGAAGGCGAAGTAGAGAATTTTAAGCGAGATATGGAAAAAGCCAAAAAGTTAAATGAAGGCTATAAGAGCAGAAGTAAAAAGACGCATCCGAAGGAATTCAATAACGCGAAGCAATTATTGGAGAGACAAGGTAAAGGACCGGACAAAGATAGTATTTTCAAACCAATTAAATAAGCGATTAAATAATAATACATATTTATATTTATATTTGTTATACGACGCCTAATTCCACCTCTAGTTCTAATTTTTCAGATAACTTCTCCGCTTGTTGCGCGAGCCACATTTTGTTATAAAGACCTTTCATATTAACCAACGCGTCGTGCGAACCTTGTTCGACGATTTCACCATCGCGCATTACAATTATTCGATTACATTTCATTACCGTAGATAGACGATGAGCTACAAACACAGATGTTCGATCTTTGGCAATCTCTTCTAAACTTTCCAAAATTTGCGATTCCGTCGCAGTATCTAACGCCGATGTCGCTTCATCGGCGACTAGAACTCTCGGAGATTTTAAAAACGCGCGCGCGATTGCGACTCTTTGTTTTTCGCCCCCTGATAACATAACCCCTCGTTCACCTACTTTTGTGCTCAATCCGTCCGGTAAATCGTTTATTGTCTTCTCCAATTTCGCTGCATAGCACGCTTTTCGGACTTCCTCATCCGTAGCCTTTGGTCTTCCATATCGAACATTATGCTCTAACGTATCGTTGAACAATACGGCATCTTGCGGAACGACGGCAACGGCGCTACGAAGCGATTTCATTTTCAAATCTTTGACGTTATACCCATCGAATAAAACATCACCAGATGTTGCATCGTACGCACGCAGCGCGATTCGAAGAAGCGTCGATTTTCCACTCCCCGACGGTCCGACGATACCTATGGATTCACCAGCCTTAATGTCCAATGTCACGTTTTTAAGAATCTGGCGACCATTTCCGTATTCAAAAGAAACGTTTTTGAACGAGATCGAGGCGCCGTTATTCTTTTTCAAGTTTTCGTTTCCATTCTTAAGCTCTAAATGTCCATCTTTCACATTCGATGTCGTCGATAATACATCAAACATGGCTTCCATGTCCACTAAACTTTGTCTCAATTCGCGATAGAAGAAACCTAAAAAGTTGAGCGGAGCCCAGACTTGTAATAACAAACCGTTCGCCATGACTAAATCGCCTACTCGATTCGCCAAGTTCGCTCCGACGGTTTGTGCGTTACCGCCTGAGCCGACGCCTAATGCAGCGCACGAAAGCGCGGCAGTCATACCTAAGGATAAAAATAAAGCTTGTCCACCGTTCAACAAAGAAGACGCTCTCTCGCTTCCTAAAGATGCTTCGTGGTACCCTCTCAATAAATTATCGTATTGTCTTGATTCAAGTTTAACGTTGCCAAAATTTGCAACAGTCTCGTAATTCAAAAGCGCGTCTATGGCTTTCCCAGTACTTTGCCCGTCCATTTCGTTTGCCAATTTTCTCTTCGACGCCGATACGCCCGTCATGTACATCGTCCACCACACGTAACAGCAAAACGTGCTCAAAATAACCGCGACGACGTGCCACGAAAACGCTCTCCACAATAAAGCAGAAACCAAAGCCAATTCAACAAATGTTGGAATAAACGTGAAAATGACTGCTCTAAAAACCATCGCGACCGAACGCGTGCCTCGATCGATAATCTTTTGTAAAGCTCCAGTTCTTCTCTTCAAATGAAATTGCATGTCTAAATTCAAAACGTGATTGAATACTTCCAAAGCGACGCGTCTTCCAGCCGCCTGCGCTACTGGCGTAAAAGCAACTACTCTCAACTCTGTCGCTATTCCAGAAATGGCCTTAAAAATGCCGCTAAACACTAACATCTTCGCCGCCATGTTCGCGGCTTCGATAGCTTGCGCCCCGACAGGTAACTGCGCCGCGTGCGTTAAATGATCAATCGCAAATTTAAAGTACACTGGAACCGCCAAACCGAACGCTTTCTGTGCTATTAAAAACACTACGGCAAATACTAATCTTAATTTCGTCCCTTTTCTCGAAAACGCTACGGAGAGTAAATACGGTAGAACGGTCTGTAAAGAGGACCCGATCGGAGGTAAGGGAATTGGCCCATCGTCCTCTGTATCGTTCTCGTTGAAATACGAATTATTCGTATTCGTATTTGTATTATTACTTCTCGCTATTATCATCATCATTCTCTTCTTCGTCGTCGTCGTCGTTACATCATCGTCATCGTAATGATAACAATCGCGAATCAGGGCAACGTTCTTAAAACATAACAACGAATCCGACGCAGCAGAAGCAGAAGCAGAAGCAGAAGAAGAAGAAGAACGCATCGAAGATGACGACAAACACGCGCGTCCACTGCAACCAGAACTCACAGCACTCACTCTGCTCCTATTATAATCCCTATTCGTTCTCGTACGACTATGACTATCGCGAGTACTAGTGATCATTTGTCCATTACGAGTTTTCGTCGACGTCTTCCTCATCAACAGTCCATTGAAAGCGCGTTTATCCTCTGCACTGGTTCTCCTATTGACGATGCAAAACTTATTCATTGCAGTGGTCATCGTAGTACTATATTACGTGTTCGTAGTGATATATTGATTCTGTTTTGTCCGCTCAGGCGCGTCTGTCTGTGTGTCTGTCTGTCTGTTTAATTAAATACTCTTTTTTAAGAGGGAACGATGTACTTTTTGTGGGTAGTTCATAAACGTTTAGGGTTTCAAGAGAGCAATCATTTAGATTTTAATATAAAAGAAGTACAGTATATGATATGATGTGTAAGAAAGGTATGGATGAAAGAAGAGCACGTACAGATAGCTCTGTTATGAAGCTTTTACTACTAAACTTGGAATTTCGTTCGTTTGATTTAATAAGCGTATCATTTTTCTTTTTGTGGGCTATGCACACTGTTTATTTAGGGTTTCAAAACAAAGTTCGAGCTGAAAGTGTGTGTGTAAAATTGGCATAAATAAAAAAAGAGTACGCATAGGTCCTCATTAGCACTGATGCAAACGCGATCGTTATCATCGATTAACATCCTTAAGTCAATGTTCTCATCATCATCATTATTATCACCATCGGCATCGTCTTCGTCGTCGACTCTGTTCAATAGGCGAGGAAACAACAAAAACTATTCTAATTCTTTACCGTTATCATTGCGTCAACGACTGCTGAAGAACTATTCGTCCTCGTATTTTAATGCGAAGGGAAAGAATACTAATCCTGTTTATGAGTACGATAAATTAGTACTAAGTCGTCTTCGTAGTAGTAATAGTGATATTATTAATAATAATAAGAATAAGAATAGTAGTAAGAGATTGAAACATACGACGCATATGCCGAAATTAAGAGCTTTAAGAGAAGAAGCTGATGAAGTAGCACTCGATTCTTCAAAGAGTGATGAACGATCGAGTATATTTTGTAACCGGAGTCTACCAATGCGTTCGATAAGATCTGTCGGTTTTGATATGGACTATACTCTAGCGTGCTATAAACCAGAGACGTTCGAGCGCTTAGTGTATAGGAAGACTATCGAGAAGCTAGTGAACGTTTTGAAGTACCCGAAAGAAATATTAAAGTACGAATTCGATGAAAATTATATGGTACGCGGGTTGATCATCGATAAGAGACGAGGGAACGTCCTGAAATGTGATAGGCATAACTACGTGAAAGTGGCCATGCACGGTTTTCGAGCGATTTCGACCGATGAAAGGCTTTCTACGTATTGCGATTCTTCAAAAGTCGGTACGACGTTCGATGGGAGAGAATATGCAGCGATGGATACTTTATTCGCTTTAGCGGAAGCGTATTTGTTTTGCCAAATCGTTGATTTGAAGGATAAATATCATGCTGCTGAAAAAAATAATACTAGTAATAACGACGACGACGATGAAGGTGACAAAAATAGATTACGAGAGGTTTCTTATCACGAGATTTATGACGAGATCAGGAAATCGGTAGATTTAGTCCATCGAGATGGTTCGTTAAAGCACGAAGTCGCTAAAGATCCACAAAAATATATCATTCAAGATGATACTTTGAAAGAATTACTCTCGACGCTTAAAATGTCAAACAGGTCTGTTTTTCTTTTAACGAATTCTCTTTTCGATTATACGAACGTAGTCATGAATTATTTGCTTTCGGGTAATGTTGGAGAAAAAAAGACACTGGAGTGGATGGATTATTTCGACGTCGTTTTCGTCGGCTCGCAAAAGCCGAATTTCTTCTCGCAAGATAACAACACCATCTTCGAGGTTGATCCAAAGACGTATCATTTGAAAAACACGGATAGCGGAGCGCCTTTGACGCCAATTGGCGGAGAAAACAACAACGATGCGACGAATCCAACCGGTTTATTTAATGCAAAAGTGTATCAAGGCGGTTCATACGTTCATTTACACGATGCGCTAGATATCAGTCGAGGATCGGACATCTTATACGTCGGGGATCACATCTTTGGTGATATCTTGAGATCAAAAAAGCAAATTGGCTGGCGTACGATGCTTATTGTGCCAGAGCTATCGCACGAACTTGACGTTTTACAAGATTGTCGAAAAGGCGGTTTTTTAGATGAATTGAAAGATTTGCGCGAGCAAAGAGACGCACTCGATGAACAAAGACAACGCTTAGCGTTTCAAAAGCGAATAAAGAAATTGAACGATGACGATAGAAAATTGGATAAGAAATTGGAAAAAACATACGGTGAAGTGCGAGATAAGCATCGACAACGCACGAGAGAGTATCACGAAAAGTTCCACTATGTATGGGGTGCTTTATTAAAAAGTGGATGTCAAAATTCAAGATTTGCGCATCAAGTCGAACGTTACGCTTGCGTATATACGTCAAAGGTGTCGAACATTTTAAAATATTCGCCTGAGGTGAACTATCGAGCGTTTTCTGATTCAATGCCTCACGATGCGTGAATAATTTAGCGTTGATATTTTGTTGTAAAATTAGAGAGTATTATTTAAAAAATACACTATAGGTACGGGTGTGATAAAAAACGTACTAGGTCATCTCCACATCTTCCGAGTCACCATCGTCATCGTCGTCATCATCATCTGAATCGTCACGCACAATAGTGGATAAGTATTTATTTATTTCTTCGTGCAATCTTACGCCAGAGACGCGAGCAAACTCAACGACGTCATCGGAAACATCGCTCTCAACAGCTGCGCAAGCTCCAGAAGATGTGCGAACCCTTTGTATTGACGTCACGGCACCATCTTGAGTAGTCGACACAGCGAGTGCAAAATCGCCGCTCTTTTCTTCACTTGTAACGCAGTCAATTGCTATGGTGGGTAAAAATAAATCATCCGGAGGATTGTTCTCCACGGTTTCTCCTCGCGCCTTGCCAAAATACGTCGCAGTCGCAATCAAGGGAACGTCTGAAATATCTAAAGACGTATTATTACCCCTACTATCTCGACCATTTCCCAAGTCGTTATTATTATCGTCATCATCATCATCATCTTCGTCGTCATCGTCAGAAACTAATTCAATCTCTTCTTCGTCTCCTTTTTTTTTTACTCGTACGTTTGGTAACATTGCATCGAACAACGCGCATTTTCCAGCAATAGCTAAAGCGTCTAGCACGTTCCCAACGTCCGAAAATACTAAAAAATCCATCCTTAACTTCCACCTAAACCGTTTATTACCTCTATCCTTCGTCGTCGTCGTCGTCATCTTACTATTTTTATTATCATTCCCACTTCCTTCTTTTTGTTCTCGTTCTTGCCGTCCAATTTCTAACGAACGTCTCAAACCCGCTCCTCGTCTCTCGTCGTCCATGTTCGCGTACGCAAACTCGAGCTCTCGTTTTAATTCCCCGCAATACTTATCGATCTCACTAAACGCTACATTCTGCTGATTAATCATTACATCTCTGCCAATATTCCTCGTCGACATCGTCTCCACGTTTATATCGATCGAGTTATTTCTATTATTCCCATCTTCAAAATCAAAATCATCATCGCCGTCAAAATCATCGACAAAACAATTTTCGCGTACGACTCGCGCGGTTATCACACACATGACCTCCGTGATCTCACCCCCACTCCCTAACTTTATCTTTGCCGATCCAATCGCTCGTAAACTTGCTATTTTCACGTCGACTCCTTCCCCTTCCCCTTCATCATCGAAATCTGCTTCGTTTCTCGCCCCGGTCCAATCACTGCGAAGACGACTTTGACGAAAACGTGCGAGTTTTATTTCGATCGACCTCGTATCAGTGCGCTTACGTCCATCCTCTCTCACGTTTTGGGCGACGGAGTCTCTTATGAACACGCGTTCGTTCTCTGATAGTAAGCATGATTGGAGTACCATTTGTGCGTGCGATTTTATCGTCGTCGTCCGTCGTTTCTTTGTTTTTCCAAAGACTCCGTTTAGGGTTTCATTTGAAGTTTAGGGTTTCATTGTTTAGGGTGTGAGAGTATTTTAAATTGGAAATTTAAGAAACATCCTCTATTTTGTTAATAGTAATAAACGCGGTGTTCTAAAGGCGAAAAGAGAGAGAGAGAGAGAAAAAAAGAACGAGCGTTTGCGATCTTCCCTTTCCGCGTGACCGTGTGTTGCGTGTTCCTCTTCTTCTCCTTTTTTTGTACCTCTTTCTTTCTTTTTGTGACCATAATAAAAGTACAGAGAAGCAAAAGCGAAGAGTTTTGATAATCAGAACGTATCAGTAGCGAGCCTATGAATACGATCGGAAGCGTGACCATGAATCATCAACAACAACAAAGGCTCGGGATCGATCGAACGAAGGAGTTCTTTCAAACCGCAGAACGAGTATCGAAACAACTCGGACGATTGAGTAATAGTAGCCCTGCCGCTACTGGTATCGATCGGGATGATGGGAATGGGAGAAACAATAGCGCTTCTTCCTCTTCCGATGTACGCGATGGTCAACGAACTGCGATGGTTTTGAATAATAATGACGATAGTAATAATAATAGCAATTATTATCAGTTTAATAACGAAGATAAAAATACAAATAATAATAACGATGACGACGACGACGCGAAAACAAAAGTAAGGAACAACAAAAAGAGTATATTTCACCAGCGCGCGTCTGGAGTCGGGCACGCAATACATTCGACGAGTCAAAAGCTCGAAAGATTAGCGCAATTAGCGAAAAGATCTGGGATGTTTGATGACTCAACACAGGAGATTAATACGATTTCATTCGCAGTGAAGGAAGATATTAAACAATTGAATAACGCGATTGCAGAGTTGCAGCAAATAGCTTTGAGGGATAAAGAGATCAAGACGAAACAGTCAAACGCGCATAGTAATACGATCGTAGAGTCATTGAAAGGACGTTTGATGGATGCCACTAGGACGTTTAAGGACGTTTTGAGCGAAAGGAGAGAGAGCGTGAAGAATAACGAACGAAGACGGTCGATGTTTGGCGGTGGAAGTAGTACTATTGGCGTGGGCGTAAGAGGCGGCGAGGGCATGAGAGCGCCGCCTGGGAGGTTTGCAAGCGTCAACGCAGCAGCGACGACTGGAAGTTTCATGAATGTCGGTAGTCATCAACATCAACAACAACAAGAACAAGGCGGCTTCAATCATATGACCATGACGCAAAGCCAAGTCGCCGTATATCAAGACCAAGACCAAAACTACGCAAACTCTAGAGCGGATGCGATGCAAAACGTAGAGCGAACGATCACTGAACTGGGAGGTATTTTTCAACAACTCGCGACTATGGTAAACGAGCAAGGAGAAATGGCTATTAGAATTGATGAAAACATCGAAGACGTCGTGATGAACGTCGACAACGCGCAAGGAGAATTACTGAAATATCTCAATTATATTTCGAGCAATCGCTGGTTAGCAATGAAAGTCTTCGGCGTCCTCATGTTCTTCTTAATGTTCTTCATTGTATTTGTAGCTTGATTACTCACGAGTGTGATATATTATATATTTACTTCATATGCTCATACTACTCGTACTTTATATTTTCACTATATACCTACTACCAGACTACTGTACTTTCAATTCATTTGTCGTTTCTCCATCATCGTCTCATGACCACACTTTTCGTGCGCATCGATCATGTCACGAGCACGCGACTGAAGTTAAAAAACTCTAATGTCTCATCATTCGACGATAATGAAACGAACTCTGACGACGATGAATATCAATAATATCAATAATAATAATAATGATAACGTCAACGTTCTCGATTTATTCTTATCAAGAAACGATCGATTGAAGACGTTTGAACTTAAAGTTTTATTATCCTCTTCTTCTTCGAAGAAGAAGAAAAAGGGAGAGAAAAGACCAACGACAGAAGAAGAAGAAGAGCGATTAGATGCAGATGATGAGGAATATCAATATTTCGAAACAGTGCAAACGCAGAAGAAGCCGAGCGTTATAATGTACGAGCAATGGTACGAACGAGCTGTCGAGGCGTTGAGTGGTGTAGTATTGGCGGAGTCAAAAACGGATTCGTGTCGTGACGCGAGCGAAGACGACGACGAGAAAGAGGAAGACGCGTCGTTGTCGAACAAAATAGAATATGGGGATAGTGAGTATGAATTTGAATTGAAAGAGCTCAAGTCGAAAACAGTACCGTCATCGAGCGAGAATAATGATAATGATACTAATCCTGATTATGAATTAGTGTGGAAATTTAACGAACGAAAGTATCGAGGTTCGTGTAAACTGAAGCGTTTAGTTATTAACAGAAATAAAATGAGAGAGGAAGGAAATAATAATAACGACGACGACGCGAAAGACGATGGTTTGCACGAAAAGAACAACAATAACGATAACAATAACAATAAGAAGGCGCTCCAATCGTTGATGAAGTTGTTGACGATGTGTGCGAGGAAGTATCGAGATAAAAATGAGGGTGAGAAAAAATTTCGACGAGCGAACAAAACGCTTAAACAAACGACAGAGGAAATTGTGAAGAACACATTTCAACGAGCTAAAGAGGTTGAAGTTTTCAAGAAGAAGTGCATGCAAGAATATCTCGTTCTTTTGAACGAGAAAAAGAAGAAAATACGAGAGTTAGAGGAGACTTTAAAAGCTGCGCGATTCGAGAATGATGATTTAAAACGCAGAACTACTACTAATAATAAACGTTGTTTGGACGGCGACGACGATTCATCGTCTTCTGAACCATCATCGTCGGCGCCTGATTCAGAAGAAGCAAATACAGATGACGAAGAGAAACCTTCGCAAGTGCGCAAGCGCCTCAAGAAAGACTCGCAAATGATATACAGACAACCAGCGGCAAAGAAGAAGCAAAAAGAACAACAACAACAACAACAAAGAAGCAAAGGGAATCTACCAAAATCTACGCAAGACATATTCGACGCCTTGGCAAAGCTCGATTCAGGTTCAGGTTCGGATTTTTAGGATTATTTAGAAATAATAGTCGTAGAGAGAGAGAGAGAGAAGAGAGAGAACAAACCTCCTACTACGTAGTCTATAGAAATATACAATAATATAACGCGCTAATCAAAGAGAATTTCGAATGTCTACTCCTGATTTTGTTCCCTTTCCGCTAAGAGTTTCGCAACGCTCCCATCATCGTCCTCGACTAAAGTTCCACTCTTCCAACATCCAGTTTGTTCGCCTATTTCCTTATGCTTCTGATATTCCGCGTCGACCTCGTCTTTCGTTCCTTTCCATCCTTTCGGGTACCGCGATAAACTTTGCGAACCGAGTAATCTCGACGCTTTCACTGTTTTAAATTTTGATCGCGTTCACACGAAACCATGCAGTGTTCACACACACAGACACACAGACAGACAGAGACAGACAGACAAATCGTTAGTATATTACATCCTATCACGTAATCGAAAGAAAAGAGAACTGGCGCTGTTCGCGATGCTTCCGCTAGTCCTCGTTCAGTACTCCGCCCATCCTGGCCACTGAAAACGAAATCGAGGGACAGAACACGAAATAATTTCAAATTTCAAAAACGTGCAAAACAGGCGCGACGCGAGGGAACACGCGCGCACGGCATGGCGATAAAAACGAACCTCTCAAATCGAGCGTGCTCCACTCGCCTAGCTCTCTCTCGAACATCTCCTTCATCTTCGCCCACTCTCCGACGCCGAGCTTTTCCAAGCCTTCCAATAACTTCTCCCTTTGCTCCGATCCCCATTTTTTCCCGGAGCTCTCGAACCTGATCTTCGTCGGTCGGAAGAAGTTTTGGTTCAAACTTCCATCGAATTCGTCGATCGCGTCCGCTCTCGTGACGACTTTTCTTAAAGAATTCGCCCAAAGTGTTCTTCTTTGTTGCACGAGCTCTTTCTTTAGCTGGATTTGTAGACCGCGGTCGTGCACTGCGCAGTCCGAGTTCTTTTTTACTTTCATTTGTAGTTTCTTGAGGAGCGATTTTAAAGTGCCGTTTTTGGAGCTTTTTGTGAAGATTTTTAAATACGTTTAAGAGAGTGCGTATATGAGTGGTGATAATGGTTAGTTAATAAGTAGCTTTAGAGAAGGCTTTGCTCGTCTCGACGACGTTCGCAGTAAAGGCCGCGTCAACTTCTTTAGTACTTTGAAGATTAGGCGCCGAGTCCTTACACGTTGGATTGCAAAACACGTCGTCGCAAGAATCGACGATTACGGTCTTTTCGCCTTCGAAGAGCCAATTCGATAGAGCTTCCCTGGCCTCGATGTCGTTGATTTTGATCTTGTCGAATTTTGTGTGCACGTAGCACGAAGGCGCGAATACGCCGACGTTCGGGTTTTCTTTCGAAGCTTCGTATAAGCGGTCGGACATTTGCTTTTTCCATACTCTCGCGTACTTTTCTCTTCTCACGCGTTCGTCTTTGGAGAAACTGGTCCACATTTTTTCCGATTGCTCGATTTGTTTGTCCTCGTACGCTTTCATGTCGAGTTTTCCCGACGCCAAATCATCGATCGTTTTATCCACTAATTCTTGCATCTTTTCTCGCGATTCTTTCATAGAATCGTTAGAAGCGCTATTATTATTATTATTCAAGGCAGATAAATCGGGAGCATGGACAAACGTAAACCCGGCTTTATTCTTCGCCATCTTCCCGCTAATCCTTAACCACTTCTCGGCGCTATCCGCCTCTTTCTCTGGGTCGTCCCCAAACGGATCGAACGACTTCCCTGGGTAAAACATCGTTATCCGTTTCGTGAGATCGTATCTCTCGTTCGCGTCTTTTCTTCTTCGTCCTTTGCGTTTCTCTTCCCAATTTTTTTCTTCTTCCGCAGCCGTACATTTATAATAACACGTCCCGCAACATCTTTCGCCTGCATATTTCTCGCATTTTTTAGGGACCCTGTAGCTAAAGAACCCGGACTTTAGCTTGTGTTTGACACTTATAACATCCTTTACCGTCTTCGCCCACGTGGAGTGAGTTGCACCTATATCGACCGGTTTGCGTCTTTTTCATCATGCGTTGCCAGTGGACCTTGCACCCATTATTTTGAAAAGTCGTCTGCGCATATTTCAAAGCATCAGAGTCCTTCCAATTAAATGTCTCTACATGATGAAAAACTTTTGAATCTACCCATTCTATCTCCCCCTCATTTTTCTTCTTCGCACACTCTTCCACATCTTTCGTCATCACGTTCTCCACAGATATAACTTTGTCGTTTTCAATCGTCGTATTCTGTCGTTGGTGTAAGTTTGTTGAGTTCTTTTCAGATTCATCGGCGACGCGGCGCTCTCCATTACTGCCACCGAGTGGTACTGCTACTTGAGCATCAAAGTTGTTCGTCATCATTGTCATCGTCGTTGTTGTTGTTTTTTCTTTATCAGTCACCACTCCTACGTCCACCACAAATTTTTCCTTTGCAGCACCTACTCCCAATTCCTCAACGTTGTTTATTTTGTCTTTTACCGCGTTTTGAAAAAAACTATAACATTGCTCTCTAAGAAAAGTTACAAAATCTTCATTCGTTAAAGCGCTCTTATTAGTTTCTTCGCCGTCACCTTT
>Ga0209830_10000446_pt1 | contig 43168 bp, 40 predicted proteins | sample ArcticOcean_MG_C_12_FD_187439 | JGI IMG/M metagenome (GOLD analysis project Ga0209830, IMG submission 187439) | Marine microbial communities from western Arctic Ocean - ArcticOcean_MG_CB8_130 (SPAdes) (version 2) | ecosystem: Environmental > Aquatic > Marine > Oceanic | place: Arctic Ocean...
GTAAACCGTATGCTCTACCAACTGAGCTAACCGCCCTAAATAAATAGAACCGACATATACAATAAAAACTTAACAATGTAAAAAATAAAAGCATATTTGCTATTTATCCAAACTTTTATTAAAAGACTAATATATGTTAGTTAATTGTAAGTCATGCAAAAAAAAATTTATGGTTCCAGACGCTGCAATAACAGAATCTGGAAGATTGTTGCAATGTGGTTCTTGTGGAGATCAGTGGACACAATATCCAATTAAACAAAAATTTGACAAAGAGATAAAAACAACAACTCCTACTAAAATAAAGCAACCTTCTAATTTAAACAAAGTAAAAACTTCAGTAAAAAAGAGAAAAAGAGAAATAAATCTATATTCAGAAGAATATTTAAAAAAAAAACACGGCTTAACAATTAAAGATACTTCTGATCTTCAGTATAAAAAAAATAAAAACAAAAAAATTAAAAGTAATTTTAGTTTTTACAGCTATTTAGTGACAATAAGTATTTTTATTATTACACTTTTCGGTATTCTGAATTTGTTAAAAGAAGTAATCATAGCAAGCTACCCTATTACAGAGTCTTATATAAATTATTTATATGAAGTTTTGAATATTGTAAAAATAATAATCTCTGAACTTATAGATTACTTTTAAAATATTACTTTTCTAAATCTTTAATATTTACAAAGTTATTACTTAAATTTGAGTTGTTTTTTTTAATTTCACTATAAAAATTCCAAGCCAAAACTAAAATCAAAACATTTTTTTCTTTTAAACTTTTTTTATCTCTTATTGGAATTAATACACCTGGAATAAATTTATTATGTTTCAGTTTATTGTCTTCAATCACATAATCTATCTGATTAGAAATGCCAAAAAAATTAAGTGCGGTTGTTGCTTTTGCAGGAGCGCCAAATCCTACAATCTTCTTATTATTTTTTTTTAATTTCTTGATATTTTTTATTACACTTTCTTTTAATTTATTTATTTTTTTTCCAAAATTTTGATAAGTTTTATAGTTCTTTATTCCAAAAATTTCTTCTTCTTTGAGTAATGTTTTAACATTATTTTCAATTTTTTCTTTTTTCCCTTTTTTAATATAAATCCTTAAAGAACCTCCGTGTGTATTAATTCTTTCTGCTTTAAAGACAGTAGAGTTGAATTGATTAAAAAAACTAACCAAAGAAGTTAAAGACCAATAATTATAATGTTCATGATAAATATTGTCAAAAGTTAAATCTTCTAACGTGTTTAACAAATACTGAACTTCGATTACAATAATACCGTTTTTATTTAATAGTGTAAACATGCACTCGGCCATTTCTTTTAGCTTGTCGGAATGAGCAAACACATTAGATGCTAAGACTAAATCTGCATTACCTTTAATTTTTTTTAGATTTTTAATTTCAAGAAAACCATTATAAGTTTTAATTTTATTTTTATTTGCTAGTTTTGCTAAATTTTTTGCAGGTTCTACTCCTAATAGTTTTTTAAATCCCATATCTTTAAAAGGTTTCAATGCCACTCCATCATTACTACCAATGTCAATAATATAAGATTTTTTTGGTTTTAATTTTAACTGCTTCACATAATTTTTTGCAGCCTCAATAAAATGATTTCGAAAAGATGATGATGTAGACGAGGTATACAAATAGTGAGAAAACATTTTTTTTGGGTCTATCGATACTGATAGTTGGCAATTATGGCATTTTGGACAATAGTTCATTTCAAGAGGATACAGTTCGTGCTTTTCATCTTTTTTATTTAACAAGTTATTTGCTAACGGCTGATAACCTAAAGAAACAACTCTTTTTAAATTTATGTTTCCACAAGACCTACAGTCGAACTTATAACAACTTAATAATAATTCTTTTTCTTTTTCATCTACGAATACGTGTTTGATTGTATGTGTAATACCGTAATTATCATGCTCTCTTTCTCCTCTTACTAAATTTAAAAAAGTCGTATCTTCTGTAAAAACCATTGTGTGTGCTACATTTGGTTTTATAATAGAAAGTTGTCCTTCATTTACTACTTGGGTGATTTTAGGTGAATTTGGATTAAGGATATCTTGAAATACTTCTATTATCTGACCTTTGGTGAATAAGCATTTTTGTTCTTGCTGTGGATGATAGTGGTTAGCTCGAATTGTTCCCTTTTTAGAATCTATTAATCCAATTAAATTAATTGGTTCAGTTAACTCATGGTTGCTAATTTTTCCTCTCGAATCAATATACTCATTGTCTCCGTCTCTCACATGTTCCAGATCATTGATTAAGTTTTGTTTTGACCACTTTGAAATCATTTCTTTAATACTTTGGTCTAAATTATATAAAAACTTAAAACCGGTATTTAATATTTTTTTATTAGAAAGTGAAAACCCTAAATTAGGCACTTCATCATTTGTTTCTTTTAAAATTATTTTTGGATTATGTTTTTTACATATTTCAGCAACTTCTTTTACGGTTACAGTATCTTTTGTTAAATTAAATGTTTCTGATGAAATATCTTCTCTTTCTTCCATGTTCTTAAAACATCTTGCAACATCAACTAAAGGAACTAAACTTTTTATTTGTCTACCTCCTGCAAAAAGTTTTAGAGTTCCATTTTGAGAGGCTATTTTGGAAAACAAGTTTGGCATTATATCAATACGAGCTGTGTCTGTTGAGTAACCATAGACTGAACCTAGTCTTAAAATTACATAATTTTTTCCTGAGCTACGTAGTTGTTTTTCATTAATTGCTTTGGAGGAGGAATAAGAAAGAATAGGCTTTAAGTCTTCATTTTCTAGTATATTGTTTTTTACTTTATTTATTCCTTCATAAACTACATGGGTTGATGGAAAAATTATTTTACACTTGTTACTTATAGCGTTAAGTATATTTTGAGTTCCTTCCTGAGCTGTCAGTTTTATTTGTCTGTCTATATCTTCGCTGCTTTCAGATTTAGTTCTTGGGACATCAGTTATGCCGGCAAGATGATGCACTACATCAACATCTTTAAAATATTTATTTATTAAATCTTTATCTAAGATGTTTCCATGAACAAACTCCATGTTCCAGTTTCTGATTTGATTAACTCTTTCTGATAAAAATCTATTGTCTATTACAGTTATTTGATTATTCCAACTAACGCCAGAATACAATTTACATAGTTCTGTTCCTATGTAACCCAAACCCCCAGTTATTATAATTTTTTTTTTCATTATAAATATAAATTTACATAATCGATTTTTTGTAATAATTCAAAGGTTATGAATGTTTATGATTGTTTTATGTATTTTGATGAAGATCTTCTGCTAGACCTTAGATTAAACACGCTAAATGAGTATGTATCTAAATTTATAATCACCGAAGCCACCTATACTCATAACGGTACAAAAAAAAAACTTAGGTTTGATATAAATAACTTTAAAAAATTTAAAGATAAAATAAAATATATAGTTGTTGATAATCAGCCGCCGAATATTTTGCAGATTGATAGCAATGATGATTTAGCAAAAAAAGGAGAGAAACTAATTCTAAACGGTTACGCTAGAGATAATCATCAGAGGAATAGATTAGCAGATGGAATTGTAGAAGCGGAAGATAACGATATAATATTAGTGAGTGATTTAGATGAAATTCCTAATTTAAAAAATGTAAATCTTAGTAATATAAAAAATAAAATAATTCAATTTAAACAAAAAATGTTTTATTATAAATTAAATTTGTACTTTCCAAAATTAGATTGGTTTGGATCAAAGGCTTGTAAAAAAAAAAATTTAATTTCTCCTCAGTGGCTTAGAAATATAAAATCAAAAAAATATTCAAAATTTCGATTAGATTTAATTTTTAACAAAAAAAAATATAATGATATTTTTTATATTTTAGATGGTGGTTGGCATTTTACATGCATCAGAACTGCAGAAGAACTTGAGTATAAGCTTTTAAATTTTGCTCACCATTATGATTATGAGAAAAGTGGATTAAAAATTAATGACCTTAAAAAATTAATATCAGAAAAAAGGGTAATGTATGATCACGATGTTGATCAAACAAGTTATAGATGGTCTGGGAAAGGTAAATTAGTAAAAGTTTCTGATGTGGAGCTACCCAAACATATTATTTTAAATAAGAATAAATACAAAGAGTGGCTTGATTAAATTAGTATTTAATTTCAGTGCGTGCTGGTTGCAGACGTTAAATTTTTTTGTTTTGACACTTGTTCAACTTCTACCCATTCTACTCTTTTTAATTCTTTAGTAAGTGCATGTTTTAAAACTTCATCAACATTTTTAACGCAAATAATATCAATATTTTTTTTAATAGTATCTGGTATTTCAATTAAATCTTTTTTATTTTCATGTGGTATTAAAACCTTTTTAATCCCCGCACGGTGAGCAGCAAGTAATTTTTCTTTCAAACCACCTATAGGCAATACAATGCCGCGTAAGGTTATCTCTCCTGTCATAGCGATATTTTTATCGACCGGTATTTCTGTGATCGCAGAAACTATAGACGTAACCATTCCAACGCCGGCTGATGGGCCATCTTTAGGTGTCGCACCTTCTGGCACATGGATGTGAAAATCTTTTTTATCAAAAATTGGTGGAATAATTCCATAGTCTAATGATTTCGATCTTATATATGATTTTGCAGCTTTAATAGATTCTTGCATGACATCACCCAATTTACCAGTTATTTCCATTTTACCTTTACCAGGCATGACCACAGTTTCTATTTTTAATATTTCTCCCCCTACTTCTGTCCAAGCTAAACCTGTCACAACTCCTATTCTATTTTGTTCTTCAATTTCACCATAATTAAATTTTTCTATACCTAGATAGTTTGGCAAATCTTCTTCAGTTAGAGGATTGTTAGTCTTCTCATTTCCATCAATTTTCTTAACAATCTTTCTAGCTATTTTTGATATTTCTCTTTCAAGGTTTCTAACTCCAGATTCTCTAGTGTAGTGTCTTATAATTTTTCTATTAACGCTCTCCTCAATTTTCCACTCTTTATTTTTTAATCCATTGTTTTCACTTTGTTTAGGAATTAAATATTTTTGAGAAATGTTAACTTTTTCATCTTCTGTATACCCAGGTATTCTAATAACTTCCATACGATCGAGAAGTGGTGGTAAAATATTTAAAGTATTTGCTGTAGTGACAAACATTACATCTGAAAGATCGTAATCAACTTCTAGATAATGATCGTTAAATTCTTTATTTTGTTCTGGGTCTAAAGCTTCCAATAGAGCAGAAGAGGGATCGCCCCTGTAGTCGTTACCAACCTTGTCTATCTCATCCAATAAAAATAATGGATTTTTAGTTCCTGCTTTTTTCATCATTTGAATAATTTTTCCAGGCAAAGAACCGATATAAGTTCTTCTATGACCTCTTATCTCTGCTTCGTCTCTAATACCGCCCAAAGAAATTCTAATAAATTTTCTTCCTGTTGCTTTTGCTATAGATTTACCCAAAGAAGTCTTTCCAACTCCTGGAGGACCCACTAGACAAAGGATTGGTCCTTTTAATTTTTGAATTCTTTTTTGAACAGCCAAAAATTCTATAATTCTTTCTTTAACCTTTTCTAATCCATAATGATCTTCATCTAATATTTTTTGTGCATTTGTTAAATCGTTATTAATTTTACTTTTATTTGACCATGGTAGCTCTGTCATCCAATCTAAATAATTTCTAACAACTGTTGCTTCAGCTGACATTGGGCTCATAGATTTTAACTTCTTTAACTCGGCCATACATTTTTCTAGAACTAACTTTGGCATCTTAGCTTTTAGTATTGCTTTGTTTATTCCTGCTACTTCATCTTTGCCTTCATCTATTTCACCTAATTCTTTTTGAATGGCTTTTAGTTGTTCGTTTAAATAATACTCTCTTTGCGTTTTCTCCATTTGATTTTTAACTCTGCCTCTAATTTTCTTCTCGACAGAAATTACGCTTGTTTCTTTTTCAACTAGTTCATTAATTTTTTCTAATCTTTTTCTTAAATCTGTAATTTCTAGCAATTCTTGTTTTTCAAAAATTTGTAAATTTAAGTTTGAAGCAATATTATCTGCTATGTGGCTTGGATCTTTTAGTTTTTTGATACTATTAATTGAGTCTGACAAATCTCTTTTGTTTACTATTAAAAGTTTTTCAAATTTTTTTACAAGGCTTAATGCGAAAAGTTCTGATTCTTTCGTTTTGTTAATGTCTTCTATAATTTCTATGTTGCAGCTTAAAAAATTGTTATCTTCTTTTGTAATTTCATGAATTTTTACTCTTTTTTCTCCCTCAACTAAAACTTTCACAGTACCATCTGGTAATTTAAGTAATTGTAAAACTTTGCTTAAGCAACCGTAACTATAAATGTCTTTATTTTCAGGTTCATCAATTTCTGAATTTTTTTGAGAAACTAACACTATTGATTTATCAGTCTTCATTACTTCTTGAAGTGCCTTAATAGATTTTTCTCTACCTACAAAAAGTGGAGCAACCATTGATGGAAATACAACAATGTCCCTTAGTGGTAATAGTGGTTTTGAATTAATTATTTCCATATTATATTTATATGGTACTTAGTGTTGTAATATCAAGGATGTTATTTAAATTAAGCTACAGATGTTGATTGTTTTTTGCCATATGTGACAATAGGATCTGCGTCACCCACAACTGAAGATTTATCAACTGTCACTTTAAGTACGTTCTCTAACTCAGGAAGTTCGAACATTGTTTTTAACAAAATGGTTTCGAGAATCGATCTCAAGCCTCTTGCACCGGTTTTTTTGTTGATAGCTTTTTTTGCTATTTCGGTTAAAGCGTCATCTTTAAATTCCAATTCAACATTTTCAAATTCAAATAATTTTTGATATTGTTTAGTTAAAGCGTTCTTTGGTTCTTTTAAAATTTTTATTAAAGATTTTTCGTTTAATTCATCTAAAGTTGCTATAATTGGCATTCTTCCTATAAATTCAGGTATTAAACCATATTTAATTAAATCTTCTGGTTCTAAATTTTTTAACGTTTCCGATAGTTTTTTTTCTTCTTTACTATTAACTTTCGCACCAAAACCTATCGAAGTACCTTTTCCTCTCATGCCAATTATTTTATCCAACCCAGCAAATGCACCACCACAAATAAAAAGTATATTAGTTGTGTCAACTTGTAAAAACTCTTGTTGTGGGTGTTTTCTTCCACCTTGTGGGGGAACGCTAGCTACAGTTCCTTCCATAATTTTTAAAAGGGCTTGTTGTACTCCTTCACCAGAAACATCTCTAGTGATGGAGGGATTCTCAGATTTTCTACTAATCTTGTCAACTTCATCTATATAAACAATTCCTCTTTGTGCTTTTTCAACATTATAGTCAGCTGCTTGTAATAACTTTAAAATAATATTTTCTACATCTTCTCCAACATATCCAGCCTCTGTTAATGTTGTTGCGTCAGCCATAGTAAATGGCACATCTAAAATTCTCGCTAAAGTTTGAGCTAAAAGAGTTTTACCGCATCCAGTCGGGCCTACTAAAAGAATGTTTGATTTCGAGAGTTCAACTTCTTTATTGTTTTTATTGTCGTGATTTAATCTTTTATAATGATTGTGAACCGCAACTGACAAAACTTCTTTTGGAAATTTTTGACCTATCACGTACTCGTCTAACGCAGTACAGATTTCTTTTGGTGTAGGAACTCCATCTTGGTGTTTAATTAAAGAACTTTTGTTTTCTTCCTTTATAATATCCATGCAAAGCTCAACACACTCATCACAAATAAAAACAGTAGGTCCTGCAATTAACTTTCTAACTTCATGCTGGCTTTTGCCGCAAAAAGAGCAATAAAGAATATTTTTATTATTTTTTTCTGACATATCGAATCAATATGATATTTGTAAATTACGTGAATCCTGATAGCAAGTATAAGTTGTGCTTAGAGCTAGATGTTGTGTATTATTTTCTTTTCTCTACTACAGAGTCTATTAAACCAAATTTTTTTGCTTCTTCAGCAGTCATAAAATTGTCTCTTTCAAGGGCAGCAGAAATTTCTTCAACTGATTGTCTAGTATGTTTTGCATAAATTTTATTGAGTCTGTCTTTTAAAAGTAAAATTTCTTTTGCATGAATTTGAATATCTGTAGCTTGCCCTTGGAACCCTGCTGAAGGTTGATGAACCATAATTCTTGAATTTGGTAACGAGTGTCTCTTTCCTTTTTCACCAGCGGCTAAAAGGAATGACCCCATTGACGAAGCTTGACCAATACATAAAGTGGAAACCGGGGAGTTAATGTATTGCATTGTATCGTAAATTCCTAAACCAGCAGTAACTAGACCTCCCGGGCTATTAATATAAAAATATATTTCTTTTTTAGGATCTTCCGATTCTAGAAATAAAAGTTGTGCTGTAACTAGAGAAGCAATGTTGTCATTTACCGGGCCAACTAAAAAAACTATTCTCTCTTTTAATAGTCTTGAGTAAATATCATAAGACCTCTCTCCCTTGCTTGTTTGTTCTACAACCATCGGAATAAGATTATTCATCTGTTCTTCAATTCGACTCATGGGTAAATTTATATAACCAAAGGTTACTTTTTGCTAACTTTTTTTATTTTTTTCTTAAGATTGGAGGAAGTTTTACTAACCTTTTTTTCTTTATTGTCTTTAGTTTCATTTTTGTAATTGCGATCGTCATTGTGGTCATGGTTCTGATTATGAGCAGATAATTCTTGCGATGATTTATTGAAATCAGAAATTATTTTTTCAGCTTCATTAATTGTAATATCTTTCTTTTTTAAATTTATTTTAGATTTAAACAAAGTTAAAATTTTTTCTTCGTATAACGATCCTTTTAAGCTTTGCGCTGCAGAAGGATTTTTTTCATAATAATCTAAAACCATTTTTTCTTGGCCTGGCATTCCTTTTATTTGTTTTTGGATTTCTGCTTTAACTTCGTCATCTGATACTTTTAGATTATTTTTTTCACCGTATTCATTTAAGACTAACCCAAGTTTAATTCTTGACTCAGCAATTTTTAAATTTTTAGATTTATGCTTTTCTATTTCTTCTTTCTTGAGTTGACGCGTCATTAAATGAATTTCCTGTTCTACAAGATTTTTAGGCAGCTCAAGCTTGTGAAATTTCTCTATTTGATCTAAAATTTCTTTTTTAGTGATTGAGTCGAGTGCCTGCCTATATTGAGTAGATGTTTGTTTTTCTATTAACAATTTAAGATCATCTAAATCTTTAGCGCCCATATTTTTTGCAAAAGTATCATCTATTTTTGTTTCATTAGGTTTTTGAATATTTATAATTTTACATTCAAATTTGGCTTTTTTATTTGCAAGTTCTTTTTTTGGATAGTTTTCTGGTAAATTTACTTCTATAGTTTTTTTTTCTTCTTTTTTAATTCCAATTAGTTTTTCATCAAAACCTTTTAAAAAAAGATCTTCACCAACAACTAATCTAGTATTTTTTCCTTCACTGCCCTCAAAAAATTTTCCATTAACAGATGCGCTATAGTCAAAAATTACTAAATCTCCTTTTTCTGATTTTTCATCCTTGTCAGAAAAAGTTTTGTTATTCTTAGCTATCTCTTTAATTTTTGAATCTACTAATTTATTTTCAATTTTTACTAAGTATTCATTTGCAGTATATTTTTCAAAACTAGCAAGAATTACCTCAGGCAAAGAATTGACTTCTAATGTGTAATTAAGATCTTTACCTTCTCCAAATGTTTTTAAATCTATCTTAGGTTGACCTGCAGCTTTTATTTTTTTTTCTTCCAAAGCTTTGTTTGAACTTTCGTGTAAAATTTTATCAATGACTTCGCCATAAATAGCTTTGCCAAACTGACTTTTGATTACTGCGGGAGGAACCTTTCCCGGTCTAAAACCTTTAAGACTAACTTCTGATTGTATTTTTGATAATTTTTTATCAAGCTCTTCTTGAATAGTTTTTTTATCTATAATTATTGATAGAATTGTAGTTAGGCCTTTTTTATTTTGTATTTCTACTTTCATATAAATTCTTTGGTGGGCAAGAAGAGACTCGAACTCTTAAACCTTGCGGTACTAGTTCCTAAGACTAGCGCGTATACCAATTCCGCCACTTGCCCACTATTTTACTTTAAGTGACAAGCTTATATAACAATTTACTTTTTAGAGAAACTATAAAGTCTAAAATATATAATGGTATAAAGTATAATTGATGAGAAAAACCAATATCTTGAAATTAATCCATTATTTTGAAAATAAAAAAGTGGGATTTGTAAAAATAAATAGCAAGAATTTATGAGTAGAGAAGTTAAGTGGTTAGAGTTTTTTATTTTTTTTACTTCGGAAAGCCAGCCGTACAACAACATATGAAAGTGATTTTTATCTGGTTTTAAAGGTGATTTTTTTAATGATGTTTTTCTAATAAAAGAAAAAAAAACTTCATAAAATAAATAAAAGAGCACACCCGCAAAGAAAAAAGGTGAAGCTTCGGTGTTTAGCTTATAAGTTTTTATAGCGTTTAATACAATTAAAGACCCTAGTAAATAAGAACCGCTATCACCAAGAAATATTTTAGCTTTAGGAAAATTAAATAGCAAAAATGATAATACGATTACAATCTGTGCGGACAAAATAAATGAAATATTTTCGTTATGGTTGGATAAATTTATTATAAGAAAAATAGTGTTTATTATCAAAAAATGAATAGCTAGAAGTCCGTTAAAACCATCAACTAAATTAGCTCCGTTTATTACAAATAAAAAACATAGCAATACAAAGCATGTCTGAAATATACTATTTTCTAACCATAAATTTAAAAATTCTAAACCAGATTTAGTTATTTGAATAGAAAAAATTTTAATACAAAATACTAATAGAGTTAGCATTAGGACTAAACGAATATTTGGACTAATTTTTATTTTTACATCATCTAAAAAACCTAAAAAAAACAACAACAATGAAATTGTAAAATAATCTATTAAAAATATATTAAATATTAAAAAATAAAATGTAATAAACAGGCAAAATAAAAATAAAATTGCAATACCACCAACTCTACCTATGGCTTTTTTATGAAATGCTTGTGGTTTAAAAAAATCTTTATCCAGAAGAGACCCAGAAAAAAATTTTCGAGAGTATTTTGCAATTAAAAAAGTTGTAAAAAAACTTATTAAAGAAAAAATGATAAAAAAGTTTAAATTGAATTCAGATAACATTATTTATTGTATTTTTTTACTATATATATTCCCGAAATTATTATTACAAGTGAAGCTAAAACTTTCCAAGTAAGTTGTTCTTTTAAAATCAAAGCACCAAATATAACTCCAAAAATAGGTATCAAATAAGCTACTTGAGTTTGAAACACTATACCATTTTTAGCAAGAATTTTAAATCTCAACCACCAGGCAAATCCAGTTGCTACTACACCCAGGTAAATAAGGGAAAGAGTAGAATACAATGTTGGATTAGAGCTTAAAGGTTTTTCAAAAATAAAAGACAGAGGTAATAAAAAAATTACCGACCAAATTAATGTAGAAGCAGTAACATTTATATTGCCAGATTTTTTTAAATATTTTAAAATCATAATTCCAGAAATTGAATAAAAAGTTGAACCAATTAAAATTATTATTGCAAAAAGATAATTAGTCTCATTTATGATTAGCTTATCAAAAAATAGAACTGTCACTCCGATAAAACCAAGAATAATCCCTGTAGATTTCAAAAAAGTTATTTTTTCATCGTTGGTAAACATGTGGGCTAAAATTGATCCAGTTAGCGGTGTGGTGCTCATTAACATTGCAGCTAAATAACTATCAACTTTATTAGTTCCTATGGCTATTAACGAGAAAGGAATTGCAATATTGCACAAGCCCACTAAGGCATAAATTTTCCATTTTTTTTCAGAGAAAGCTTGAATTTTAATTTTATAAAAAAAAGAAACTACTAATAGTGTTATAGTAGCAAAAATTACCCTAATTAATGCTAGTGTATAGGGTTCGTAGGAATAAGTAGCAATTTTTATATTAAAAAAGGAAGACCCCCATATTGCGCCTAGAAGCAATAATAAAAACACGTCTGTTGATTTTGCTTCCTTCATTTCAATTCTAGATTGTACTTATGTGTTAGTTGCATAACTGTTATTAGTTAATATTATAATATTGAATTGGTCGTTTCTGTTATATTTAATACAACTTTTTAAAAACTTATAAAGGAATTATTAATGAGCGCAAAAGATATTTTAAAATTAATTAAAGATAAAGAAATAGAATTCGTTGATCTTAGATTTACAGATCCCAAAGGGAAATTACAACATCTAACAATGGACTCAACAATCGTTGACGATGAAATGTTAGAAAAAGGAACTTTTTTTGATGGTTCATCAATTAGTGGTTGGAAGACGATTAATGAGTCTGATATGATTTTAAAACCAGACTTAGCAAGAGCTATTGTTGATCCTTTTAATTCTCACAACACACTTAACTTGTTTTGCGACATTTTAGATGCAGTAAAAAAAGAACCTTATGAAAGAGACCCAAGAGGTACAGCAAAAAAAGCTGAAGCATATTTAAAAAAAATAGGCATTGGTGATAAAGCTTACTTTGGTCCAGAGCCAGAATTTTTTACATTTGACGATGTTAGGTTTGAAAATAAAATGAATACTAGTAATTTTTTTATTGATAGCTCTGAAGGACCTTATAATACAGGAAAAAAATATGAAAATGGAAACATGGGACATAGACCTGGCATCAAAGGTGGTTATTTTCCTGTACCTCCGGTAGATAGTGCTCAAGATATGAGAGCTGAAATGCTAAAGGCTTTAAAGGACATGGGTATAAGAGTAGAAAAACATCACCATGAGGTGGCTCCAGGTCAACATGAACTTGGAATGTATTTTGGAACACTAACTGATCAAGCTGATAACGTTCAACTTTATAAATATGCAGTGCAGATGGTTTCTCACTCATTTGGAAAAACTTCGACGTTCATGCCTAAACCAATCAAAGGAGATAATGGTTCTGGTATGCACGTGCACCAATCAATATGGAAAGGAGACACGCCTATATTTATGGGAAATAAGTATGCGGGTCTGTCTCAAGAAGCACTTTATTATATTGGTGGAGTTCTTAAACATGCAAAGGCAATTAATGCATTTACCAACTCAACAACAAATAGTTATAAAAGATTAATTCCTGGTTTTGAAGCACCTGTGATGCTTGCTTATTCTGCTAGAAACAGATCTGCATCTTGTAGGATACCTATAATTATGAATAAGAAGGCAGCTAGATGTGAAATTAGATTTCCTGACGCTGCTGGAAATCCATATTTAGGTTTCGCCGCAATGTTAATGGCTGGTTTAGATGGAATAAAAAATAAAATTGATCCAGGTAAATCTATGGATCAAGATTTGTATCATTTATCTGAAAGTGAATTGAAAAAAATACCTCAAGTGTGTGGATCACTAAGAGAAGCAATGGAAAATCTTGATAGAGATAGATCTTTTTTAACTCAAGGTGGAGTTTTCACCGACGATCAGATTGATGGTTATATTTCTCTGAAGTTTGAGGAAATTTACAAATTAGAACACACGCCTCACCCAATTGAATACGAAATGTATTATAGCCAATAATAAAAAAAATTAAACTTTAAAAGACTCTCCACAGCCGCAACGTTCAGTTTCATTAGGATTTTTAAATACAAATTGGGAAGAGAATTTTTCTTTTTTATAATCCATCTCTGTTCCTAAAAGATACATAATGGCATTTGGATCAATTAAAACTTTAACTCCTTTATCTTCGATCACTTCCTCGTTAGGTTTTACTTCTTTTGCATACTCCATAACATAAGACATTCCTGCACACCCTCCTGATTGAACTCCTACTCTAACTCCGATGGTTAAGTTGTCAGCATTGGACATAATTTCTTTTATTCTGTTTGCGGCACTATCACTTAATTTAATTACTTGTGTCATAAATTTAATTCTAATTTAGCAGCTTCAGACATTTTATCTTTATCCCAAGGTGGTTCCCAAACTAATTTAAGCTCAACGTCAGTAACTCCTGCGACATTCATTATATTCTCTTTAACATTGTTTGGCAAACTCTCTGCGACAGGACAATTAGGACTTGTAAGTGTCATTTCGACATTAACTTTATTTTTTTCATCAATTTCTACTTTATAAATTAAACCTAGTTCATATATATTAACTGGTATTTCGGGATCGTAGATCTTTTTAATTTCTAATATTACTTTTTCTTTTAATTCACTCATAATTGATTAATTATTTTTTTATCTAATGCTGATATAAACGTATGCCATACCATTGTAGCACATTTAACTCTCATAGGAAATTCTTGAACACCTGATAGAGAGGTTATTGTGGTAATTTGATCTTCTGTAAGACTATTAAGAGTAATTTTTGTTTTATTTTTTACCATATTTAAAAAATCTTCAGTAACTTTTTTAGTAAAAGATAAATCTTTTCCTTTTAATGTTTCTGTAAGTATAGAAGCCGATGCAAGTGAAATAGCACAACCTTCTCCTTCAAAACTTAAATCTGCAACTTTTTTTTCACTATCTAATTTCAAATAGACGTGTACCTTATCTCCACATAAGGGATTATGAGCTTGGGCGTCATGACTATAACCCCTACATTTTCCTTTGTTTCTAGGATTCTTGCCGTGATCTAAAATAATTTCTTGATATAGTTCTTTAAGTTCCATTTAGATCTGAAATATTTTTTTACAATTATCTATAGCTTTACATAAAATATCTATATCTTCTTTAGTGTTATAAACACCAATAGATGCTCTAGCTGTAGCAGCAATTCCCAGCTTGTCGTGTAATATTTGGCAACAATGATGCCCTGCTCTTATGGCTACTCCTTCGTCGTCTAAAATTGTTGCTATATCATGAGGATGAATACCTTTGATGGTGAAACATAAAACAGATCCCCTGTTTTTAGGACTACCAATTATATTTATTGAATTGTTTTTTTGTAATTTTTCGTAACCGTATTCTAAAACATCGTTTTCATGGGCAGCAATGTTTTTGATACCTAATTTTTCAATAAAATTTATCGCCTCTGCAAATGCAACTACTTCGGCTGTTTGCATAGTTCCAGCTTCAAATTTTGTTGGTGCGTCGGCAAATGATATACTGTCTTTTGTAACATCGTCTATCATACCACCACCACCTTGATATGGAGGTAAATCGTCTAGCCATTTTTTTTTTGCATAAAGTATTCCTAAACCATTTGGCCCATACATTTTATGACATGAGATTGCATAAAAATCGCAACCGATATCCTGCATGTCTATTTCTAAATGTGGGGCACCTTGAGTACCATCAACTAAAACTGGAATATTTTTTTCTTTTGCTATATCCACAATTTTTTTAATTGGCATTACCGCACCCGTTACATTTGAAATATGTGTAACAGCAATAATTTTAGTTTTGTCTGAAATAAGTTTTTTTATTTCATCAATTTCAACTTCGCCATTTTTGTTTATTGGTGCAAATTTAATTACTGCTCCTTTGTTTTTTCGAAGAAAATGCCAAGGTACATAATTGGAGTGATGCTCTAATTCTGTAGTTAATATCTCATCACCTTCATTAATATATTTCTCTCCAAAAGAAGAGGCAACTAAATTGATTGATTCTGTTGCTCCTTTTGTAAATATTATTTCTTCTCTATGTTTTGCATTAAGGTATCTTTTAAGCATGTCTCTCGTTGCTTCAAACCTGTTTGTTGCTTTAACTGCTAGGGTGTGAACACTTCTTCCTACGTTAGAAAATTCTGTTTCATAAAAATTAGACAATCTATCAATTACCACTTTAGGTTTTTGAGATGAATTAGCACTATCTAAATAAACTAAAGGCTTTCCATTGATTTTTTGTTTAAAAATTGGAAATTCAGATTTAATATTTTTAATGTTCATTGATTTGTTTTTCTAATACTTTTTCTAAAAATATTTTTATTTCACTATTGGTAATGCCTTCTAATGCTTCGTTAAGAAAACCGTTAATTAAAAGTTTTACTGCTTGTTTTTTTGGTATACCTCTTGTCATTAAATAATGAACTGCGTCAGAATCTATGCTTCCAGACGTAGAACCATGTGAACACTTTACGTCATCTGCATATATTTCTAGCTCCGGTTTTGCGTCGAATTCAGCGTCATCATTTAAGATTAAAGCTTTGCTTAATTGATATGCGTCAGTTTTTTGAGCTATTTTTTCTACGAATATTTTCCCCTGGTAAACACCTTTGCTATTATCGTTTAATACATCTTTAATTTTTTGATAGCTTTTACAATTAGGTGAATTATGATTTATGCGTGTTTTGATCTCCTGATGCTGATCTCCAAATAAATTTAAAGCCGAATAAATACTACAACTACTATTATCTTTGTTTAAGTTTATTTCAATTTCAACTTTATTTAGTTTTAAACCAGAACTTAAAATATAATTTTCATAATTAGAACTATTCTCTAAGGAACCTTTTATATATTTATAAAAATGCCCATTGCTTTTTGAATTTTGAATTAAAATATTTTTCAAGATAGCGTTGTCACCTAAGAAAACTACATCCATAGTATTTCTAATAAAGTTATCTTGTGTATTGCTGTCATTGTAGTCAATTAATATTAATTCAGATCCTTCATTTAACTTAATAGAATTTTTATTGTTTAGTATTTTATTTTTTAAATCTTTAGAAAAATGATTGTAAACCACTAAAGGTTTTTTTAGTTTATAGTTTTTATTAATTTCTAATGAAAATCCACCTGATGATAACGCGTTATTAAGCAGTGTTAATGTGTTGCTTGAATTAGAATTGGTTGAGTCTTTTTGACTAAAATCTTTAATTATAATTTTATTTTTTTCTTCAAAATTAAAACTTGATGAAATTATTTTACCGTTAGTTAAAGATATGTAATTATGTTCAAAATTTTTAATAATTTTTAAATCTTTATTAGATTCAAAATTAACATCATTGCTAATGTTGTCAAAATTTTTATTTAATATCAAGCTTAAGTCTGTAAATTTCCAATCTTCTTCCTGTTTAGTGGGAAAACCAGATTTATAAAATAAATCGAGATTTTTTTGTCGTGAAATTTTTTCTTCCGAAGAAAGATTTTTAATTTTCTCAATATTAAAATCGTAACTTTGCGTCATTTAGCTTAAATTTGCGTAACCTGTTTTTTCTAATTGTTTACCTAAGTCAGCGTTACCCGTTTTGATAATTTTACCAGCAGATAAGACATGTATGTAGTCAGGTTTGATATAGTCAAGTAGCCTTTGATAGTGAGTGATTATTAAAAAAGAATTTTCTTTATTTTTATAAGAGTTTACACCATCGGCGACTATTCTAAGCGCGTCTATATCTAGGCCCGAATCTGTTTCGTCTAAAATTGAGAATTTAGGCTCTAATAGTTTCATTTGTAAAATTTCATTTTTTTTTTTTTCTCCTCCTGAAAATCCTACGTTTAATTGACGTGATAAAAATTTTTCGTCAATGTTAAGCTCTTTAGCTTTTTCTTTAATTAATTTTAAAAATGTCAAAGTGTCTAATTCTTTTTCACCTCTTGCTTTTCTTACTGAATTTAAAGATGTTTTTAAAAAAATGTTAGTATTTACACCTGGAATTTCTAAAGGGTATTGAAAGGCTAAAAACATTCCTTTTTGCGCTCTCTCTTCTATTTTAAGATCGTTTAAGTTTGATCCATCAAAATTAATTTCACCTTCAATCTCGTAGCCATTTTTGCCTGATAATACGTTTGCTAATGTACTTTTCCCCGATCCATTAGGTCCCATAATTGCATGGACCTCGCCAGGTTTAATTTCTAAATCTAAGCCTTTTAGAATTAACTTTTCATTAATACTAGCTTTTAAATTTTTAATTTTTAACATTAACCAACACTTCCCTCTAAACTGATGGCTACTAATTTTTGCGCTTCTACAGCGAATTCCATAGGTAATTGTTGTAATACTTCTTTACAGAATCCATTTACAATTAAACTAACTGCCTCCTCTTGGTCGAGTCCCCTTTGGTTGCAATAATAAAGCTGTTCTTCGTTAATTTTAGTAGTAGTCGCTTCATGTTCTATGGTTGAAGTCGAATTCTTATTTTTTATATACGGAACTGTATGTGCCCCACATTTATTTCCCATTAATAAAGAATCACATTGAGTGTAATTTCTTGAGTTAGTAGCTTTTTTATTAATGTCTACTAATCCTCTGTATGTATTATCCGCTTTACCGGCTGAAATACCTTTAGAAATTATCTTGCTTTTAGTATTCTTTCCTAAGTGTATCATCTTGGTACCTGTATCTGCTTTTTGGTGATTGTTAGTAATAGCTATAGAATAAAATTCACCTACTGAATTATCACCTTGCAAAATACAGCTTGGGTATTTCCAAGTTATTGCGGAACCTGTTTCAACTTGAGTCCAGGAAATTTTAGAATTTTTTCCTCTACAAGCTCCTCTTTTTGTAACAAAATTATATATTCCACCTACACCATTTTTATCACCGGGATACCAGTTTTGAACTGTCGAGTATTTAATCTCAGCATCATCTAAAGCAATCAACTCAACATTTGCTGCGTGTAATTGATTTTCATCTCTCATGGGAGCAGTACACCCTTCTAAATAACTTACGTAACTTCCTTTGTCCGCAATAATTAAAGTTCTCTCAAACTGCCCTGTTTCTGAAGCGTTAATTCTAAAGTATGTAGAAAGCTCCATTGGGCATCTTGTGTTTGGTGGAATATAGACAAAAGATCCATCGGTAAAAACTGCAGAATTTAATGTTGCAAAATAATGGTCACTTAAAGGTATAACTGAACCTAAGTATTTTTTTACTAAATCTGGATGTTTCTGAATAGCCTCAGAAATCGAACAAAATATTATTCCTTTTTTTGTCAGTTCTTCTTTAAATGTTGTGGCTACAGACACCGAGTCAAACACTGCGTCAACTGCTATTCCATTTAGTCTTTGCTGTTCAACTAATGGTATTCCAAGTTTTTTATATGTTTCTAATATTTTTGGATCGATTTCATCTAAACTTTTAGGTTTTTCTGAAAAACTTTTTGGTGCAGAATAATAGTACAAATCTTGATAATTAATTTTAGGATATTTTGGTTTTTGCCAGTTAGGTTCTTTTAAACTACTTAATCTATTAAATGCTTTAAGTCTCCAATCTAACATCCATTTAGGTTCTTTTTTTATGTCTGAGATAAATTTTATAGTGTCTTCGTTTAATCCTTTTGGAGCTCTAATACTTTCAATATCAGTAGTAAAACCGTGTTCATATTCCTTATTAATATTAAGATCTTGATTGTTCATTACCCTTTGTTTCCTATTTATGTTGTTGAAAGATATTTTCTTGTTTTAAAATAAGCTCATTGAGATTTTTATTTTCAAAAAAACCATTAATATGTTTTTCTAAGTCGTCCCAAAGATAATGCGTTATACATTTAACTGATCTTCCGTCACAACCTTTTTTTGAATCTTTTTTACAGTTAAGTGTTTTGACCTCTTCATCAACTGCAGAAATGATATTAGAAAGTTTTATATCTTTAGCCTTCTTGCCTAATCTGTATCCTCCCTTGGGACCTCTTATACTTTTGACTAAATGGTTGTTTTTTAATTTCAAAAATAACTGCTCTAAATATGAAAGAGATATGTTTTGCCTACTGGAAATTTCATTTAGACTTACGGGTTTTAAATTCTCATTAGTCGCTAAATCCGCCATGGCCATAACTGCGTATCGTCCTTTTGTTGTTAATTTCATATTATTTTTGAGTTTTAAGGCTTATTAGCTTATTCCTACTAAAATAGTCAAGTATATAAAAAATTAAATTGTCGCGATTAAAACATGCTATATATCTATTCTTTTTTTGAAACTAATTATCATTACCAATAATGAAACCCAAAAGCACAGAAATATTTATACCTGGACCTGCTGGAAGACTTGAGGCAAAATATTATAAAAACCCAAAATTTGGCTCTCCAGTCGCAATAGTTCTTCAACCACATCCTCAATACGGAGGTTCTATGAACAATAAAATTGTTCAAACAACTTATAATATTTTTTTAGAGAGTGGTTTTTCTGTAATTAGAATTAATTTTAGAGGGGTTGGCAAAAGTGACGGTATGTTTGACAATGGACAAGGAGAATTGTCAGATGCAGCTGCAGCATTAGATTGGATAGAAAGAGAAAATCTAGACTACAGTCAGTGTTGGGTTTCGGGATTCTCATTTGGTGCATTAATTTGTATGCAATTAATTATGAGAAGGCCTGAGGTAAATAACTTTATTGCTATATCACCCCAACCAAATGTATATGATTTTTCATTTCTTGCTCCATGCCCAACATCAGGACAGGTAATATATAGCGATGGGGATGAACTAGTGACTAAAGAAAGTATTGATGAATTAGATAAGAGAATAAGAAATCAAAAAGGTATTGAGGTAATTTTTGCAAAAATCAAAAATTCAAATCACTTTTTTAAGGATAAAGATAATGAGCTATCAGAAGAAATAAAAAAATACATTAAAGAAAAAACTGCGCTTATCTAAATTTAATAATGTCACCACCTGTAGTAGGTTTTACTACACCCGTTGTTCCTGGAAATGAAATAGGTTTTTTTAAAAAAGATCTAATTGCAAGATAAGCGAAAGCTTGTGATTCTATAAAATCACCATTTATTTTGTAAGTATCAATATTATTTGTAGCAATATTACTTAATTTTTTTATACGTTCAGAAATATATTTATTCTTTCTGCCACCTCCACACAAAATAATTTGCACAGGTTTTGAGCTAAAAAAATTTAAAGCATTTATAATTGTCAGAGATGTTAGTTCTGATAAGGTAGCTACAGAATCTTTTAAATTTAAACTCATTAATAGTCCAAGATTAAAATCGTTTACGTCCAAGGATTTTGGAGGTAAAGATTTATAGTACGGATCACTTAAATAACTATCTAAAATATTTTTATCTACATTGCCTGTAAAAGCAATCATTCCTTCTTTATCAAATTGAATTTTATCATTAGATTTTAATTGTAGTATTTTATCTATTAGAAAGTTTCCTGGACCAGAGTCAAAGCTTGTGATTTTTTTATCTTTATTTAAGTGCGTTAAATTAGATATGCCACCAATATTTAAAAATACTAAAGGCATCTTTAATTTTAATTTTATCTGTAATAATTTATGAAATATTGGAACAAGTGGGGCTCCTTGACCTCCATTTTTTATGTCATTTTTTCTAAAATTATAAACCACATTGAGACCAGTAAGTTGAGACAAAAGCCTAGCATCACCGATTTGTTTTGTTTTTTTGTCTTTGAAATTATGAAAAATTGTATGCCCATGAAAACCAATTAAATCGATCTCTGACTTGTTTAGTTCAAATTTTTCAATAATTAGGTTAACAATTCCTGCGTGAAGAAGTGTTATTTCTTTCTCTAAATCGTCTATTTCTAGAATGTTTTTTTTTAAATCTAAAATTAAATTTATTTTTTCTTTTAGATTTCTTATTTTAGACTTTACTCTCTTTTCATAAGGCAGAAAGTGATTCCCTATAAAATGAACTTTATTTTCACCGTCAGATTTTATAATTGATGCATCTATGCCATCGCTCGAGGTTCCGCTCATCAAACCAATAGAAGTAATCAATTTTTTCATTAATAATTATTTAATTTATAACTATTATTGTGTAAAAGTAATTTAATTCAAACTATCTATGAAAAATAACTTTATAAACGAATTTTCTTTAAGAGGTTTTTTTCATCAATGTACAAATAAAGATAAATTAACTAACTTAATCAATAATAAATCAATTAAAGCTTATATAGGTTTTGATTGTACTGCTTCTAGTTTGCATGTTGGGAGTTTATTACAAATCATGTGCTTGCGCTTACTTCAGAAATATGGCCATCAGCCAATTATTTTACTTGGCGGAGGTACGACTCTTATTGGAGACCCTTCTGGAAAAGATTCAACTAGAAGAATTTTAGATGAGAAAACTATTGATGACAATATTAAAAAAATAAAAAAAATATTTGAAAAATTATTAAATTTTAAAGACGAAAAAACTATGCCAATTTTTGTAAATAATGCTGAGTGGTTAAATAAATTAAAATATATAGAATTTTTAAGAAATATTGGAAAGCACTTTACAATTAATAAGATGCTAAGTTTTGACAGTGTAAAACTTCGTTTGGAAAGAGAGCAGTCTCTTAGCTACATGGAATTTAATTATATGATTTTACAAGCGTATGATTTTTACAAATTAAATGAAGAGCATGATTGTGTTTTACAAATTGGTGGTTCGGATCAATGGGGAAATATTGTTAACGGAGTAGAGTTAGTTAGAAAAATTAATCAGAAGGAATCGTTTGGATTAACAACTCCACTAATAACACTTTCTTCGGGAACTAAAATGGGTAAAACCGAAAATGGTGCAATATGGTTAAACGAGGAATTACTTTCTCCTTATGATTATTGGCAATTCTGGAGAAATACCAATGATGCTGATGTAAAGAGATTTTTAAAGTACTTTACAGAAATCGATTCGGATGAGTTAGAAAGAATAACTAATAGCGAAAAAAATATTAACAGTCTTAAAATTTTGTTAGCTAATGAAGCTACAAAAATTTTACATGGAGAAAAGAAAGCAAAAGAGTCTGAGAGTACTGCGAGAGAGACTTTTCAAGGTAGTGGCGTTGGTCAAAATTTACCTGTTATTTTAATAAAAGAATCAATTCTTAAAAAAGGAATTAACGTAGTTGATTTTTTAAGCAACTCTAAAATTTTAAATTCAAAAAGTGAGATTCGAAGAGCAATTAAAGAAAAGGGTATTAAAATAAATGATATTGTTTTAACTGATGAAAAAAAAATTATTAATTTAAATGATTTTAACGAAGATGATTATATTAAGGTTTCACATGGTAAAAAAAAACACATTATAATTGAACTTAATTAGTTATTTTTTTTTATTTTCTCTATAGTTCTGCTAATAAATCTTGGTGTTAAAGTTTTTATAGGATTAACAGTAGTTTTAACTTTTCCGGGCAAACCTTTCATTTTAAAACTAACGCCAAATACTCCTTCACCAGCTTTACCACCAACTAGAATATTGCCTACAACAGGTATTTTGGAAATTAAACTATTTAACATTTTAGCAGGAACTAATGTCCCGCTAAAACTTATCAATCCACTTTTTTTTTCAATATACCCATCCATAAGTACAGAAATGCTCGAACCTAGTGCTAAAATTTCTTCCACGGTTGTTACGTTGCTGTCATTCTTTAAATTAATTTCTAAAATATCAAATGTCATCCCTTCACCAGATAATACATCTGCTATTCCTCCTAGATCAGCTAGAGTTAATAGTGTTGCAAAAGCTGGGGCTTCGATAACTTTAAAATTTTCAATAGTAATTTTTGATACCGAATCTTTTTCGTCATACACTGAATTATATAGTAATTTTCCACCACTAATCCCTTCAAAAAATTTATAATCAGATAAAAGTGCTTGTGGTAAGTCTGAATAAATTTCTAATATTTTTTTATCGTTTTCATCAGTTTTTAAAGAAATGTCTAAATATTCTGTTTTTGAAAATTCACTTTTAGCAGATATTTTTTCAAATTTACCTTTGTTAATACGGCCCAATAAATGAAAATCATTTAGAGTTATTTTAGATTTAGTTATTAAACTATTTAGCTTGATTTCAATATCTTTTGTAAAATTTTTTAGCGGGTTAACTTTACTGTCACTTGTTAATTGTTTCAATAAATAAGTAGTATCAAATTTTTTTCCAACAATGGAAATTTTTTCTTTAAAAGTAATTTTAAAATTATTATTTTCTTTATTATCGTTAAAAGTTAATACACGGATATCAGATATTGATTCTATTTCATTTTTTTTATTTAATTTAAGATCGTTAATAGAAATAGAATTTTTACCTTGTGTAAAGTTTATATCTTTAAAAATAATATTGTTATCTATAAAATCAAACTCACTTTTAATATTACTCTTTCTGTTGAGGTTGCTTTTAAAGTTAATAAAATCTAAAAAAATATTTTCAGACAAATCTAAATCAATTAAAATTTTAGGGCTTTTTTTTAAGTTATATGTAAGTTTAAATTTTTTATTTTCTAAACTTCCCAAGTTGTACAAGCCATCTAATATTAGAAGATTGTTGCTTCTTTTATTTAAATCTATTTCCAAATTAGTTTTAGATACTGATATTTTATCAATTGGCTTTTCTAAAAAACTAGTTTTTAAAGAGTTTTTTAAAACTAGTTGAGACTCTAAAATATTTCCTCTCGATTTTAAGTTGTAGTCAATTAGTTTATAATTTTCATTAATTTTTAAATTAAACTCATGTAATAAAGAACCTTTAGCATTTACTATATTTTTTCTTATCAAATTAAAGTTAAATTTTGAAAATAATTTATTTATTTTATCTTCATTTAAATTAAATTGTGAATTAAACTTTCCTTCAATTTCAGTTATTTTATTTTTTTTTATATCAAGCGAGCCATTAGATATTGATAAACCATGGTAACTTGCACTTATTGAATTAATTAAAGTTAGGTTATTATCTGATATGAAATTAAGACTTACATTTTCAATTAATAAATTATTATCTATTTTAATGTTAATTTTTTTTACTGAACCATTTACTTTGTAATCTGTAATATTGAGATCTTTATCTAATTTAACGTCAATCAATATTTTTTCTATTTTTCCATTATTTAAATTATTAAGTAAATAATTTTTAAAATTTGAAGGTTTTATACGAACAGCTAATTTTTTAACATCTTCTGTGCTAAAATCTTGAAGTGATACAATTGCTTGGCTTATTTCATTTTTTGATTTTAGGATCGAGCTTATTTTTGAATAAATATTTATTTCTGTTACTTTTATCTTAACATCTTGGTAAATTATTTCAGGTTCAAAAGTAGAAATGTATAATTGAATTTTTTCTAGATCAAATTTAATCTTTATTTTATTTAACACAATTTGGATATTAGGATCTGTTTTTTTTATTTCCTTAATAATTATATTGTTAAATTTTGATGTCTCTAATCCAACGGTAGACAGGTAAATAATAATAAGTGCCGTAAATGACAGTGTGACTAAAAAAATTGAGTATATAAATTTTTTCATTTTAATCGAAATATGTTTCCCTCAATAAATTGGTCTAAGTTTCCATTTAATACATCTGATGGATTTGTACTTTCAGTTTTAGATCTCATGTCTTTTACAAGCTGATATGGTTGTAAAATATACGAGCGTATTTGATGTCCCCAACCTATATCTGTCTTTGTACTCACACTTTTTTGATCTTGTTCTTCTCTTTTTTGAATTTCATGTTCGTATAGTCTTGCTTTTAACATTTTATAACATGTTTCTTTATTTTTATGTTGCGATCTTTGATTTTGACATTGCACAACAATCTTAGTTGGCAAGTGGGTAATTCTAACGGCACTATCTGTAACGTTAACATGCTGCCCTCCTGCTCCACTAGATCTGTATGTATCAATTCTTAAATCTTTTTCATCAATTTTAATATCAATTTCATTATCTATTGAAGGGTAAACCCAAACGCTAGCAAAACTTGTGTGTCTCCTCGCGCCGCTATCGAAAGGAGATATTCTAACTAATCTATGTACTCCGGACTCATTTTTCATTAGCCCATAAAGGTACTCTCCTGTCACTTTTATTGTTGATGATTTAATTCCAGCTTCCTCACCTTTGTGCTCACTAATAATTTCACAGCTAAATGATTTTTTGTCAAACCACTTCAAATACATTCTTCTTAACATTTCAGCCCAATCTTGGCTTTCCGTTCCTCCAGCACCAGCGTGTATTTCTAGGTAAATATCTAACGAATCGTTTTCTCCCGATAAAAAACAACTAATTTGAGTTTTTTTTATTTTTTTATCTATATCTTTAATTTTGTCTAAACAATCTAAAATTATTTCTTCGTCAGACTCTTCTTTTGCTAGATTGTAAATATCTTTTAGATTCTCTAACTCTTTTTCTAAAGTATTAAACAATTCAATAACTGTTTCAAAATATTTCTTTTCTTTAACAGTTTTTTTTACTTTATTATTGTCTTTCCAAAAATCTTTTTTGGTTATTATAAGATTTAAATTATCTAATTTTGATTTAATATTATTGGATTCAAAGATGCCCCCTAATAATTCCTAGAGCTTTTTCCGCAACATCTATTTGACTATCTAATATTTCCATTAATAAAATTGTCTAAACTTAATTAAACTATCATAATTTGAGTCTTTATCTAAATTATTATTTCTCATTTTTTTAATATCACTTAATTTGAATGCTTCAACAATTGAGTCGGATTTACTAAAATTTTCTTTTTTGCCAGTATTATAGTTAATGGCCGCAAAAAATATTTCTTTCGGAACCGTAAATGACTTAAATTCGTCTTTGTACAATGCCTGTCTAACAAAATTCTTAAATATTGGTAGCGCTGCTTTAGCTCCAGTTTCGTATTTACCAAGTGTCTTTGGATTGTCAAAACCAATATATACACCTACAATTAGATTTGATGTGGCTCCAATAAACCAAGCGTCATAATTATCATTAGTTGTTCCTGTCTTTCCAGCAAGCGGGACGTTTAGGCCTCTAAGATTTTTACCAGTTCCTCTTTGAATCGTTCCTTCAAGCATTGATAAAATTTGGTAAGCGGTTTCTTTGCTTATAACTTGTTTATAATTATCTTTAATATAAGGAATTAAAGTTTCTTTTTCTGAAAATTTGTCACATCCAATACATTCTCTTTTGTCTGAGTTATAAATTGTTTTGCCTCTTCTATCTTGGATTCTTTCAATAAGAATAGGTTTAATTTTTTTTCCACCGTTAACAAAAGTAGAGTATGCATTTGTAATTTTAAGCAAAGTCGTTTCTGCTGAACCTAATGATACAGACAGTAACTCTGGTATTTTACTGTATATATCTAAATCATTTGATAATTGTAATATTTTTTTTATTCCTAGATCTTGGGCTATTCTCACGGTCATTAAGTTTCTAGAGTATTCGACACCTTTTCTTAAAGTAGTTGGACCATAAAATTCTTTACCGTAGTTTTCAGGCTTCCAGTTTTTTAAACCAATACCTTGTTCAGCGATAAAAGGAGCGTCTAAAATTATAGAATTAGGAGAAAAATTATTTTCTAAAGCTGCTGCATAAACGAAGGGTTTAAAAGCAGAGCCAGGCTGTCTTTTTGCTTGTGTTGCCCTATTAAATTCACTTGAATTAAAACTAAACCCACCAGCTAAAGCTTTCACCTTTCCACTAAATGGGTCTATAACTACTATAGCACCATTAACTTTTGGATATTGTTTTAACTGCCATTTTCCGTTTGTATTTTTATATACATAAATTACATCATTAACTTTAAATGAATCATAAATAGTTTTTTTTATTGCCCATTTTAAATTATTGACTTTAATACTCCCTCGCTCTTTTTCATTTAAAATTTGAAAAACTATTTCTGAATCTTTAATATCTGTTATTTCAGCAAAGCTCCATTTTAAACTAGAGTCGATTTTTTTTTCTTTCAATTTTTCTTGCCAATTTTTTTCTGAATTTGTGTTTAAAATCGCTCCTCTCCAGCCATGCCTTCTGTCATATGACTCTATTCCTGATCTTAAAGCACTTAGAGCATAGAGTTGATAATTAACATCTAGTGCTGACTTTATATAAAATCCTTCAGCGTAGAGTTTGTCATATCCATAATTATCTTTAATAATTCTTCTAATTTCTTCACTATAATAGTTAGCTTCTTGAAGAAGTTTAATTTTTCTTTTTTTTAATTTAATTTCTTCTAGTTTGTATTTTTCTAATTCACTGTTATTAATAAAATTATTTTCATTTAAATTTTGCAAAACTAAGTTTCTTCTTAATTTTGCTTCTTCGTAAAATCTGAAAGGATTATACTTACTTGGAGCTTTTGGTAACGCAGCTAATAAGGCAGCCTCGGAATAATTTAGTTCTTTAACAGACTTGTCAAAATATTCTAAACTTGCCGCTGCAATACCATAAGTCCCGCTACCTAAGTAAATCTGATTTAAATAAAGTTCTAAAATTCTTTCTTTGCTGTAAGCCTTTTCAATTCTAAATGCTAAAATAGCTTCTTTTATTTTTCTTTTAATAGAAACCTCATTCGTTAATAGGAAATTTTTTGCAACTTGTTGTGTTATTGTGGAGGCACCTTCTAATCTTCTGTTATTGATAATATTATTAAAGTTGTTAATTAAAGCCCTTATAATTCCTTGTGGGTCTATTCCAGGATGATTAAAAAAATTTTTATCTTCGGCTGAAAGAAAGGCATTTATTATAGGCTTTGGAATTACATCGTAGGGTATAAATAGTCTTTTTTCTATTGCATATTCAGCAATAAGATCTCCATTACTGGCGTACACTCGACTTGAAACAGGCGGTTCGTAACTTTCTAATTTTTTATAGTCAGGTAGACCTGAAGAAAAGTACCATAAAGCAGAGAATAATAGAAACAAGACAGATAGAATTGCAACAATAGCTATTTTAATTAGAGCGTTAAAATGACCGAACATGATTATAGACAGGTAAAACTTAAATTTAGGCTATCTTAAGGCGGGTTTTTCTAATCATAATTAGTGAAAAAAATAAGAAAACTTTGTATAGTATTTTATGCAAAGTTTTAAACAAAATTCATTAAATTTAATCACTAAAGGAATTCATTCAAAATGGAAAAAAATTTATATATTGATGCATCGCATCCAGACGAAACTAGAGTTGTTCTTAAGTCAAATAACGGAATTGAAGAATACGAATACGAAAATAAGAATAAATTAAACTTTAAAAATAATATTTATCTAGGCACGGTAAGTAGGGTTGAGCCGTCATTACAGGCCGCATTTATTAATTTCGGAAGAGTAAAACATGGTTTTCTTGCTTTCAACGATGTCCAATCAGATTATTATCAAATTCCAACTGCAGATAAAGAAAAGCTTCAGGAGACAGAAGAGAAAATAAGAGTAGATTTAAAAAATAAAAACCTAGATGAATTAAATGGTGAAATTAATTTAGATAGTGAATCAAATAAAAATTTAGAAAAAAATGATGAAGATGCTGAAATTGACGAAAAAAAAATCAATAGTAGACAAAAAGAAACAGATATCAACATACGAGAAAAATTAAAAAATTCATACGGTTTAAAAAGATATAAAATTCAAGAGGTAGTGAAGCCAGGTCAGGTTATTTTAATTCAAGTAACTAAAGAAGAGAGAGGAAACAAGGGTGCTGCGCTAACTACGTTCATATCTCTAGCGGGTAAATATATAGTTTTGATGCCCAATACAGCCAAAGGTGGCGGCATATCTAGAAAGATTTTTAATTCAGCTGATAGAACAAAAATAAGAAGCATTTTAAATGAAATTGAAATTCCAAAAAGTATGGGAGTCATTATCAGAACAGCAGGAGCTAATAAAACAAAAAATGAAATTGAAAAAGATTTTCAAAATACCTTAAAAACATGGGATCATATTAAAAATAAAACACTAGATTCTAATGCGCCTTCATTAATCTACGAAGAGGGAGACATTATCAAAAGAGCTTTAAGAGATATTTACGATAACGATACCTCTAATATTTATGTTGATGGTAGTGAAGGTTATAAAAAAGCTAAATTATTTATAAAAGAACTTGTTCCAAAAAGTGTAAAATTTTTGCAAAAACATAAAGGTAAAATTCCTTTATTTCATGAGGCAGGCATCGAAAAAGAGCTCAATAATATTTTTGATCCAGTAGTAAAACTAAAGTCTGGAGGTTATTTAGTAATCAACCCTACTGAAGCTTTGGTAGCCATAGATATAAATTCTGGTCAATCTATTAAAGCTTCGAATATTGAAAAAACAGCATTGAACACTAATTTGGAATCAGCTGAAGAAATAGCGAAACAAATTAAAATTAGAGATTTGTCTGGTTTAATAGTCATAGATTTTATTGATATGAATAATTTTTTTAATAGAAGATTGGTAGAGAAAAAAGTTAAGGATTCTATTAGAAAAGATAGAGCGAGAATTCAGGTTGGTAAAATAAGTACTTTTGGATTATTAGAGATGACAAGGCAAAGATTAAGAGAAGGCTCGATTCAGTGGGAAACAAATTTATCTCTTGAATCTTTTGCTTTAAAAATTGTAAAAAAATCTGAAATGTTGTCATTTACTGACAAAGTAAAATTTGTAAGTACTAAAATTCCTGAAAAGGTTAAGCTTTATATTGACATGATTCTAAAAAAAGAAATTAAATACTTTGAAGATAAATTTAAAATAATAATTACTTTTTTTTCTGATCCTCAACTCATCATACCTGAATATAGTATAAATCTATTAGATAAAAACAAAAAAATAATCAATAAGATTGAAAATATAAATGTAATTGAAGGACTAAAAAGTAACCATCTGACAGAAATAAAGAAAACAAATGTTTTGAAAGCTAGTAATAAAAATAAAAAATCAACTGGTGAAAAAATAATAAAAATTACTACAAAAAAAATTAAAAAAAAATCTCCTAGAACTTTATGGGTAAGACGAAAAAAAAAAATTGCCTAAATCAAGCCTCTTGAGGGACTGCTAGCATCGGCATAAAATAATTTTTGCATTCTCCCACCAAGAAATGATTGACGGCCAGAAATTACTGCGTTCTTAAAGGACGCAGCCATTAAAACTGGATTTCTTGCTTTCGCGATTGCACTATTGATAAGAACTCCATCACATCCTAATTCCATTGCTATAGTGGCGTCGGAAGCTGTACCTATCCCAGCATCAACTATGATTGGTACTTTTGCGTTTTTTATTATTAGAGATAAATTAATTTTGTTTTGTATTCCTTGACCCGATCCTATTGGTGAGGCTAAGGGCATGATTGCAGAAGCACCTAAATACTCCAATTCTTTTGCTAGCAACGGGTCGTCAGAACAATAAACTAAAACTTTAAATCCCTCTTTAACTAATACTTTTGTTGCCTCTAAAGTCTCGATCATATCAGGGTATAAAGTTTTTTTATCTCCCAAAACTTCAAGCTTAACCATTTTCCACCCACCCATTTCTCTAGCTAATCTTAAGGTTCTTAAAGATTCATCTGCATTAAAGCACCCTGCAGTATTTGGGAGGTATTTAATTTTTTTTGGATTTAAATAATCAGTTAGCAAAGGTTTTTTTTTATCTAAAATATTTACTCTTCTGACTGCTACCGTTACCATGCTTGCGCCAGATGCTTTTACTGCTTCGGCTGTTTCTTTAAAATTTTTATATTTTCCTGTTCCTACAACTAGTCTTGATTTTAAAATTAGATTACCTACTTTAAAAATATCTTTTTTCATAATAATTAGCCACCACCGATAAAATGTACTATTTCAATTTTGTCCTTATTCTTTATATAAATTAATTTATATTTATTTCGGTTTATTATCTTGCCGTTTAATTCTACCGCAATTTTTTTATCATTAATTTTATATTTTTTTAACATTGTAGCTATAGAGTATTTGCTACTTAATTCTAATTTACGCCCATTTAATTGTATTTTTGCCATAATTAAGATATTTAATATACCTACTTTTCAAAAAATGAAGCATAAAATTATTATTATTAATGGACCAAACCTTAATCTTTTAGGTGAAAGGGAGAAAGAAAAATACGGAAATGTTACATTAAAACAAATTGAAACAAATTGTAAAAATTTTGCAAAAAAAAAAGATATACAGGTAACTTTTAAGCAGTCAAATATTGAAGGAAAAATTGTAAATTTTATTCAAGACTCTAGAAAAAAATACCATGGTTTAATAATTAATGCTGCTGGATATACTCATACATCTGTAGCAATTAGGGATGCTTTAACAATATTAGCTATACCTATCGTGGAATTACACATTACAAATATTTACAACAGAGAAAAATTCAGGCATAAATCTTTAATTAGTAAAGTAGCTAGAAGTATTATATGTGGATTTGGGGTCAAAGGATATGTTCTAGCCTTAGAAGGACTTAAAGAAATTATAAAAAATGAAAATAGATAAAAAATTAATTAAAGAATTAGTAGATAATTTAGACGAATTTAAATTAACTGAACTCGAATATCAAAATGGTGATACTAAAATAAAAGTATCGAAAGCTTCAAAAGCTTCACTTGTAAATAGCATATCTGATACGATTTTGGGTGATAACAAAGAGGTTCTAAACGATTCAGAAAATGGAACTCTTATAAAATCTCCCATTATCGGAACAGCTTACTTGGCTACAGAACCAGGTGCAAAACAATTTATTAAAATTGGAGATAAAATTAAAAAAGGGCAAACGATAATGATAGTAGAAGCTATGAAAACTATGAATCACGTTCCTTCTACTAGTGACGGAGAAGTAAAAAGTATATTAGTTAAAGATGGACAGCCTGTAGAGTTTGGACAGAGTTTGGTTCTTTTAAAATAAATTTAATGTTTAAAAAAGTTTTAATTGCTAACAGAGGAGAAATTGCTGTCAGGGTAATTAGAGCATGCAAAGAATGGGGTATAACGACTGTAGCTGTTCATTCTGATGTTGACGCAGATTCTATGCACGTAAGGTTAGCTGATGAAAGTGTTTGTATTGGTTCTCACCAACCTCAAAATAGTTATCTTAATATTGCAGCAATAATGTCAGCGGTTGATCTCACTGGAGCAGAAGCTATACATCCTGGTTATGGTTTTTTATCAGAAAATGCAAAATTTGCAGAGATAGTAACTAAGCATGGAATAAAATTCATAGGTCCAAGTGCAGAATTAATTAGAAAAATGGGAGATAAGATAGAGGCTAAAAAGATTGCAAGACAATATGGGCTCCCCGTCATTGAAGGATCTGAAGGTGGAGTTAAATCATTTGAGGAAGCAAAGAAAATTTGTTTATCGATTGGCTACCCTGTTTTAATTAAGGCTGCTGGGGGTGGCGGTGGAAAAGGTATGAAAATTGTTGAAAAGGAATCTGAATTAGAAAATCTTTTTTTAGCTGCAAAGCTAGAAGCTAAAAAATATTTTGGTAACGATGAACTCTATATAGAAAAATATTTTAAACAACCTAGACATATAGAAGTTCAGATTCTTTCAGGTAAAAATAGAACCATTCATTTACAAGAGAGAGATTGTTCTGTGCAAAGAAGGCACCAAAAACTAATTGAGGAAACACCTAGCCCAGTACTTACTGAGGAAGTGAGAAGTAAATTACTAAAAAGTACAGTTGCTATGGTTGAAAAGCTTGGCTACGAAGGAGCGGGAACTGTCGAATATATATACGAAGATGGTAAATTTTACTTCTTAGAGATGAACACAAGAATTCAAGTAGAACATCCTGTTACAGAAGTAGTGACAGGGATAGATATAGTTAAAGAGCAAATATGGATAGCATTTACCGGCAATACAGCGTTGAAACAAAGTGATATAATTCCACTAGGTCATGCTATTGAATGCAGAATTAATGCTGAAAATCCAGCTAAAGATTTCCAACCTAGTCCGGGTGTTATTTCTGTTTGTCATCAACCGTCAGGATTCAGAACACGAGTTGATGGAGCAATATTTCAAGGTTGTAACGTGACTCCTTATTATGACAGCTTAATTGCTAAGGTGATATGCCAAGGAAGGAATAGGCAAGAAGCTATTCAAAGAATGCAAAGATCTTTAGATGAGTTTGTTTTAGAGGGAATTGAAACAACGGTACCATTACATAAAAAAATTATGTCTCATGAAAAATTTGTTAGTTCTAATTTTGACACAAATTGGCTAGCAAATGAAAAAATTATTTAAACATTCTCACAACCAATAAGCCAAAAATCATAGACTGGGTGATCCAATGGATTTAAAGTTGTACTAGAAGAAAAAGTCCATCCATTAAATACAAAAACTTGATCGTTTACATTGTCTGAAAGATCTTTAACTTGAATGTATGCTGCTTGTCCCTGCTCTGATTGAGATTTAACATTTCCACATTTTAAAGCTTTTATCTCGAGTAAACCAAATTTTTTTGTTTCACCTAAAAACAAATTAATATCAGAAGTTTTAGCAGTTATTTTATCTAGAGCTACTATATTGACACTAATTAATTTACTTTCTGATTCTTTAATTTTTTTTTCTTTTAGTAATAAAATTTCTTTGTTTAAAATATTTTTTTCTTCAGTGTCCTCGTTCTCGAAACTAGCTTCTAAATTTTCAAGATTTACTAGTGGTAGGGTTATTATCTTTTCTTCAGCATATAATGAAGTTAGAAAATTAATGAAAAATAAAAATAATAAACTAATTTTTCCAAGTCTCATATTTTCTTTTTGAATTATTTAATTTTGATATCTGGCTTGGTCTGTAAGCATTTGGTGTACCTGTCTGATTTTCTAAATGTTCTTTTTGCCAAAGGTGCTTCTTTTTTTTTTGTTTATTAGGTATTTCGCTTGTTGTATAGTGAATCCAAAGAAACCATTCGGATGTAATTTTTGAAGCTTCAACATTACTTTTATAGACAACCCATCTTTGATCATTTTTACTTTTATAATATTTATTTCCGCAAGAGTCTTCGCCGACAAATCTTCCAAAAAATAATGTTTTTAAAAATGTTCCAAAAGTTTGTTTGTGCCACCAGGTAAAAATTTGTTTAGGGTTGATCATAATAACATCCACACACCTAAAGAGTGTATATTAAATTCTAGACACTTGCTATGTTTGTTGTATATCTTCAATTATTGATTCCTAAAGTATTTAAATGAAAAAATTTATAGTTGAAACGTATTATACCTGTACATTTAAAACAGTTCACTCGCTTGATGAACTAAATGATACTGAGCTTTCTAAAATTGATGGTCGAAATGATGGTGAAGTTGAAGTTATTGACGTTAGGCTTAATAATAGAAAGACAAAAAAAATTGGAGAAAAATCTGAACCAGTCAGTAAAAAAAATGAAGATTTCGCTGGTATTAACCAAATAGTTGGCAAAGAAGTCCTTCAAAAGAAAAATTATACACACAAAAATAAAGAAGAAAATTTGAAGGCTAAAAGTCAAATAAGTTCAAGATTTAAAATGCCCGATCGAAGAAAAGGCTACATTCAAAAAGCTTCAATAGGTCAACACAAGATTTACCTCCATACTGGTGAGTACGATGATGGTAAAATTGGTGAAATCTTTATTGATACAAACAAGGAGGGAGAATTAGTTAAAGCGTTAATGAATAATTTTGCTATCGCTATTTCTCTAGGGCTGCAATACGGCGTTCCACTAGATGAATTTGTCGATGCTTTTGTAGATACAAAATTTGAGCCATCTGGAAAAGTAGAAGGTAATGATAGAATACTAAGTGCTACTTCTATTTTGGATTATGTGTTTAGAGAACTTGCTATATCTTATCTTGGAAAAGAAGAAATGGCACACACACCATCTATAGCTAATACTAGAGAAATAAATAATGAATCTGTTGATGATAAATTTTTGAAAATAGTAAAAAATATTGCTTCCAAAGGTTTTGTTAGAAGTAATTATGAAGATAAGCTTGTAGATCTAAGCGATATAAGAATTAATCTAAAGTCTAAGAACTAGTTTTTTTATCTATTTTGATATTTAGTTCTTTTAATTGTTTTTCCTCCACTTCAGATGGTGCCCCCATTAAAAGATCCTGCGCATTTTGATTTAACGGAAAAAGAGTAACCTCTCTAATATTTTTTTCTGCTGCTAGCAACATAACAATTCTATCAATACCGGGTGCTATTCCGCCATGTGGAGGTGCACCATAACTTAATGCACTAATCATCCCACTGAATTTTTCGTCTACTTGTTTTTTGTTATAACCAGCGATTGCAAATAATTTATACATCAACTGAGGTATATGGTTTCTAATAGCTCCTGATGATAGTTCTATGCCATTACAAACAATATCATACTGATAGGCTTTAATTTCTAAGGGTTTATCCAAATTTATTTTGTGAATATCACCTTGGGGCATAGAAAAAGGATTGTGACTAAATTGAATTTTTTTAGTTACTTCATCTAATTCAAACATCGGGTAATCAACTACCCAACAAAATGCAAATTTATTTTCATCGATAAGATTTAAATCTTTAGCTATTTTTTCTCTTGCTAAAGAAGCAATTTTTTCTACATCATTTATTTTACCACAAGCAAAAAATATACTATCACCAACTTCTGCTGCAGTAATTTTCATTATTTCTTCTAAAGCCTCGTGCTTAAAAAATTTTCCAACAGGACCTTTGGCTGAGATTTCCTTGTCTTTTTCGACAGTGAAATAAGCAAGACCTGATGCACCTTGGTTTTTAGCCCACTTATCAATATTGTCAAAAAAACTTCTTGGTTTATCTTTTGTGTTTTTGGTAACAATACATCTAACTTTCGATCCAGACTTGACTAATTTTTTAAAAATATCAAAAGTTACATCGTCTCTTATAAAAATATTTGTTAAATCATGAATTAATAGAGGGTTTCTTAAGTCTGGTTTATCAGAGCCATACTTAAGCATTGCATCTTTATAAGAAATTCTAGGAAATTTTTTATGCATCAATTCTTTTGAAGAAAAGTTTTTAAATAAATTGATTATTAATTTTTCCACAACTTCAAATACATCTTCTTGTTCAACAAAAGACATCTCTATATCTAATTGGTAAAATTCACCTGGACTACGATCGGCTCGAGCATCCTCATCTCTAAAACAAGGAGCAATTTGAAAATATTTATCAAATCCTGAAACCATTATTAATTGCTTAAACTGTTGCGGTGCTTGAGGCAGAGCATAAAATTTTCCGGGATTTGATCTGCTCGGCACCAAAAAATCTCTAGCTCCTTCTGGGCTCGAAGATGTTAAAATCGGAGTTTGAAATTCTAAAAAACCAAGTTTTGACATTTCATTTCTTATAAACGAAATTACTTTTGACCTTAAAACAATATTGTTATGCATTTGATTTCTTCTTAGGTCTAAAAATCTATATTTTAATCTAATGTCTTCTGGATATTCTTGTTCACCAAAAACTGGCATTGGGAGATCCTTAGCTTCCGATAAAATTTCAATATCATTTATATGAATTTCAATTTTTCCTGTTTTTAAATCTTCATTTTCTGTGCCTGATTCTCTTTTTTCAACGTTCCCATAAATTTTTATTACAGACTCTGATCTAAGATCTTCTAAAATTTTAAAAAATTTATTTTTATTTTCAATTACACATTGAGTAATGCCAAAATGATCACGTAGGTCTATAAAAAGTAAATTACCATGATCTCTTTTTCTATGAAGCCACCCAGATAAATACACTTTTTTTCCGGCATCATTTTCCGTTAGCTCTGAGCAATTATGAGATCTATATTTATTCATTTATTTAATGCTTTTTTTATTAGATTAATATTTATAGATCTTCCAGTAGATAAAGAAAAGTCGTCTAATTTATCAATTAGATCAAATATAGAATCATAAGATCTGTCAATATTTTTTATGATATACTCTAATAACTTGCTTTCTATTTTAACTTGCTTATCAGAAAAATTTTTACTTATAATAACCTTTATCAACTCATCTGTTGGTAAATCAATACCAATACTCATAAAGCTACTAAATCGTGACTTTAGATCTTTTAATTTTACTCTGAGATTTTGAATGGGTTCTAAAGAATTAACAATAATATATTGATTAGATAATTGTAACTGATTTAAAATGGAATAAAATAATTTTTCCTCAACATTATTTTTGTATTCATCTATAATCAAACATTCCTTAATTTTTATATCTGAGAGAATGTTGTTATTTAACTCTGATGCTTTTATAAAAAAAGAATTAATCTTTTTATGAAAAATATTAGCTAAATGAGTTTTTCCACAACCAGATGGTCCAAAAATATTTATAAATCTACTAGACCATTTTGGCCAATTTTCTATGAGCTTATATGCTTCAAAATTACTCTCAGAAACATAAAAATCATCTTTAAAATAATTAGTTTTAAACGGAAACTTAAAAATTAACTGAGTCATTTCAATTAATTGTTGCCCTCCAAATATTGTCTACAATTTTAATATCAATCTTGTTTTTTAAAAGTTTGTTTCTTAATTTATTTATTTTTCCTTTATATTTTAATCTTATTTTTACAGTTTCATTTGTCATTTCTAATACAGAATAGTTTTCAATTAAATCTATGGAGTCAAAAATATTACGAAGATTTAAATAATCATTCGTTTGTTTAATATCTAAAAATAAATCCAAAAAAGAAGGCGTATTAATATCAATTAAGTTTTGACCTTTCCAAATTTGGCTGATCTCTTCTTTTATAGTTACGATTGCTTCTTTGTAAGTTTTTGTCTCATTGCCAGAATATATTTTTAAATTAAAATTTTTATCTATTTCTTTTTTTTCAATTGAAGTTTTTACATATACCCTGAATTCATTTTCCGTAAAATAAACAAGTAAAAGAGCATAATTTTCAACATTATTAAGTGAGGTTAATTTTTTTACATCTATTAATTCTAAATTTTCTTTATTTAGATTAATATATTGGAGATCTTCAATATTTTCTAAAGCCAAATTATAACTAATTAATATGTCGTTGGTATTTACCGTTTCTACATTTTCATTCTTGAGCCAATTGTTATAAAAAAAATTTTCAAAAAAAATAAAAACATTTTTATCTTTGCTAAATACCGGAAACAAAGTTAATGAAATATTTGAAATATCTGCATAGGAAACTCCATTTTGAGCAAGAAAATTACTTATTTTTTTTTGATCAAATTTTATATTAATAGATAAAATATTTTCTTTTTTTTTATTTTTTTTATTTTCAATAATTTGATATGCAAAAACTAGATCTTCGATAGTCTTAATTTTAGTTTCATATAAACTTACAGCATCTTTCTTAAGTAGTGTTTTGTTAACAAAAGTTATAAAAGCTTTCTGGAATGCAGATTGAATTAATTTTTTTCTATCTATATCACTGTTAATTCTGCCGCTTACCTCAATATTATTAACATCATAAATTAAATTATTTGAAAAAACTGTTTGAGTTTTAAATAGAAAGACTATTATAAATAATATAAAAAGAAATTTATTCATTTTAAATAATTATCATTTTATTCATGCAAAAAACAAAAAATACCTACAAAAAAAGTGGTGTTAATATTAATTTGGCTGATCGCTTTGTAGAACATATTGCGAGAATTTCAAAAAAAAATGTTCAAAAAAAGAGTAAATACTTAAATAAAGATAATATTGGAGCCTTTGGCTCAACTTTTGATATTAGTAAAATTAAAATTAAAGACCCCTTAATTGTCTCAAGCACTGATGGTGTTGGCACGAAAATAGATTTAGCAAATCGATTTAATAGATTTCATACGATAGGAATAGATTTAGTTGCTATGTGTGTTAACGACCTAATTGTTCAAGGGGCTAAGCCTTTGTTTTTTTTGGATTACATAGCTGTAGGAAAAATTAAATTTAATAAATTAAAACAAATTTTAAATGGAATTATAAAAGGTTGTAATATTTCTGGTTGTAGTCTTATAGGAGGAGAAACAGCAGAAATGCCTGGAATTTATGATAATAATAAATTTGATTTAGCTGGATTTTCTGTGGGAATTGTTTCTAAAAAAAAACTACTTCATAAAAAAAATGTTCAAAATGGTGACGTAGTATTAGCTGTACCATCTAGCGGTGTGCATTCTAATGGATACTCATTAGTAAGGGCAATTTTAAAGCATAATAAGATTACTAAAAGAATAAAGAACGCACTTTTAGCTCCAACTAAAATTTATGTAAAAGAAATATTAAATTTGGCAAAAAATAATTTACTTCATAGCGCGGCTCATATAACTGGTGGCGGTTTAGTCGATAATTTAACTAGATCAGTGCCAGAACATTTGTGTTTAAATTTAGATTTAGCAAGAATTAAACCTAAAAATATTTTTAAATGGATAAAGTCTAACAATATTAGTGATCGAGAAATGCTTAAAACTTTTAACTGTGGTATTGGATTTTGTTTAATTGTAAAAAAAATACATATAAATAAAATAAAAAAATATTTTTCTAAAGAATATAAGCCATATGAAATAGGTTTTATTTCAAAAAATAAAAGTAAAATAAATATTTATAATAAGATTGCATGGTAAAAAAAAAGGCTTGTGTTTTTATTTCTGGCTCAGGAACAAATCTAAAAGCGTTAATAAAAAGCTCTAGGGAATATAATTTTCCAATAAATATTAATTACATTGTTAGTAACACCAATAAAGCTAAAGGTATAAAATTTGCAAAATTATACAAAATTCCTTTTCGTGTTTTAAATTTAAATCATATAATTACTTTAGAATCTTTTTTAAATGACCTGCAAAAAAGAAATATTTCTATAATTTGCTTAGCTGGATACATGAAAATTTTAAACAAACAATTCATCAGTAAATTTAATAAAAAAATAATAAATATACACCCTTCTCTTTTACCAAAATATAAAGGGTTAAATACTTTCAAAAGAACTCTTAAAGATAAAGAACAATTAACTGGTTGCACTGTCCATTACGTTAATAATAAATTAGATTCTGGAATGACAATTCTAAAAAAAAAAGTTTATATTCAACCTAATGATAATGAAAAAACTTTAAAAGCTAAAGTTCAAGCTAAAGAGTATAGAGCTTACTCGGAATCAGTTTTTAATATTTTTAGATAAAGTTAATCTTTAAAGAAAAAACTAATTTCTATTTTTGCATTTTCCACAGAATCTGATCCATGTACTGAATTTTTATCAATTGAAATACCGTAAAGTTTTCGAATTGTACTAGGCTCTGCATCCTTAGGATTAGTTGCACCCATAAGCTTCCTGTTTAAAGCAACAGCACCTTGACCTTCCATTACCATAACAAATATAGGTCCAGATGAAAGATAAGCACATAAATCATTGTAAAAAGGTCTTGTTTGATGAACCTTATAGAATTCAGCAGCTTCTTCTTTAGAGATGTGTATTTTTTTACTATTTGTAATTTTTAAGTTATTTTTAATAAAAATTTTTTTAATATCTTCTGTAAGGTTTCTCTCTACAGCATCTGGTTTAATAATTGATAAAGTTTGTTCTATATTACTCATAATTTTCTTCTATTAGTTGGTTTAACAATCTTACCCCGAATCCAGTTGCACCTCCTGAATTTAAAGCACCACCATATTTTGAAAAAGCCATACCAGCAATATCTAAATGAGCCCAAGGAGTTTTATTTAAAATAAATCTTTGTAAAAATTGAGCTGCTGTTGTTGATCCTGCTCCACCCACATAATTTATATTTTGCATATCAGCATTTTTAGAATTCATAAGTTTATCGTAATTTTTATGAAGTGGCATTCTCCATAGTTTTTCCTCAACTTTTTCACCCGCATTTAAAATTTGTTTAGATAACTTATCATCGTTTGAAAAAAGTCCAGCATATTCTGATCCCAACGAAACTATAATTGCACCTGTTAGGGTCGCTAGATCAACCATGAATTTTGGTTTAAATTTTTTTTCAGTAAAAGTTAATGCATCAGCTAAAACTAATCGACCTTCTGCATCTGTATTTAATACTTCTATAGTTTTTCCGCTATAAGATTTAACGATGTCACCAGGTCTTTGAGCATCTCCGCTTACCATATTTTCTACAAGCCCTACAACACCGACAGCATTAATTTTTGCTTTTCTTAATGCCAAGTTTTTCATTAAACCAACTACAGCAGCAGAGCCTGCCATGTCATAGGTCATATCTTCCATAAATTTTGCTGGTTTTAATGAATAACCACCAGTATCAAATGTAACTCCTTTTCCAACAAATGCTAAAGGTTTAGAATTATTTTTTGCTCCATTCCATTCCATTGTTACAAGATACGATCCTCTTGTACTTCCCATCCCCACACCAAGCAAAGCATTCATACCCAATTTTTTTAATTTTTTTTCATCATATATATTTATTTTTAAACCGTTTTTCCTAAGAGAGTTTAATCTTTTTGCATATTCATCTGGATGAAGAATGTTCCCTGGTTCAGAGACTAAATCTCTTGCGTAGAATATTCCTTCTTCTAAAGCTTTAAATTTTAATTGATTTTGAGCTGATGGTTTATTTTTATTTCCCAATACATTTATAGAAATGATTCTTGTGTCTTTTTTTGTTTTATATTTGTTAAATTCATAAGATTTAAGTTTTAATCCGTGTAAAAAATAATCTGTAAAATTTTCATTTTTACCAATTATACTGTCAGAGTTTATAAAGTACTCACTATTCTTTCCGTAGTTTATATATCTATAAAATTCAGCACCTAAATTTTCTATATCAAAACTCTTCAAATCTTTTTTGATAGAAATTAAAATTATTTTTTTTTTTGAATTGATCTCAAAAACAAAAATACTTTTTTTCAAGTCACTTGTTTTTAACAAGTCATTTATGTAATAGAATTCAGCGTTAGGGATGTATTTTTTTAAGTTGGTAATATTGAATTTATCGTCAGTAAATAAGACAAGATTATTTGAAGATTTACCTATTGTTTTTTTTGAATAGTTTATTTTAATAGACATAATTTTTTAAACATCTTCTTATTAGAGTTGGATGGTATATAAGTATTAATTTATCAGTTTTCAATGAAAAATTAGTTTATGTGGTCAACGTAGATTGAGTTTTGTTAAAAGTTGCTTTAGATATACATCAAATTTTAATGCTAAAAAACAAAATTTATAAGTATTTGTGGAATGAAATTTTTAAGAGTTTTATAACTATTTTATTAACATTTACAGCGATTGCTTGGGTGGTAAGAGCGGTTAATTTTTTAGACTTAATGGTAGAAGATGGATATTCAGCAAGTATTTATATTAATTATTCTCTATTAAATATTTCAACTATTATGACACGTTTTGTTCCTTTAGCGTTTCTTTTGTCTTTAATTTTTTCAATTATAAAATTTGAAAAACAACAAGAATTTTTAATATTATGGACATCGGGCATTGTTAAAACAAAAATTGTTAATGTTTTTTTATTAGTTGCGCTGGGTGTAGCTTCGTTTCAGCTTATTCTCGGAGTGTTTGTTAACCCGTACTTATTAGATAAGTCTAGATTTATGCTCAAAAATAATGAGCAACTACAAGTTAACTCAGTTTTAAAGTCAAATGAGTTTATTGATTCTTTCAAAAGTATTACTT
>Ga0209830_10000447_pt1 | contig 43118 bp, 40 predicted proteins | sample ArcticOcean_MG_C_12_FD_187439 | JGI IMG/M metagenome (GOLD analysis project Ga0209830, IMG submission 187439) | Marine microbial communities from western Arctic Ocean - ArcticOcean_MG_CB8_130 (SPAdes) (version 2) | ecosystem: Environmental > Aquatic > Marine > Oceanic | place: Arctic Ocean...
CCCAGTCCCAGTCCTTCCCCTAGTCCATCTCCCAGTCCATCTCCTTCTCCCAGTCCCAGTCCTTCCCCTAGTCCATCTCCCAGTCCATCTCCTTCTCCCAGTCCCAGTCCTTCCCCTAGTCCATCTCCTTCTCCCAGTCCCCCATCAAGTTATGAAAAAAATGCAATAGTTTTTGAAAATACATCAGATAAACCAATTATTGTACATTTAGATGTAAATAAACCTCCATGTGGTGTAGGAAAATCTGGAGCATGTAATCCACCTAATAAAGATGGCACATGTGCTCAAAAAGAACCAGCAATAAGCGGTTCTTCTGATATGAATTATGGTTTTGACCAATGTGGTTATGATTCTAAAGCAAAAGATTCTGGTGATATAGACCATATTTGGGGAAGTGGTCCAGAATTAAGTGGTACAAAATTTTATGTTATTGATGCATCAGGTAATAAATATGAAACACCAATTAAACCTGCACAAAGATTAAAACCAAAAGAAAAATGGTTATTACAACTACCAAGAAGTAATGATGGAACTGGGAAAGCAGTATGGTGTTTTAGACATGCACAACCCGGACTACCTGGTAGTGATAATATGGAATGTTCTGGTGCAGGTGCATGGTTTACGCCTGATAGTACTGAAGAAGCAACTTCACCTATGGGTGTACAAAGAGTTGAATTTAATGTTAATACAAAAAAGACATGGAAAGATTGGGTTTTAAATCTATCAGCAGTTGATGGAATTAATTCAAATATTACCGCAAATATTAATAAAAATTCGAATATATGTAATGATAATAAATTTAGCAAAGACATTAATTTTAATTGTGGAATTAATTTAGAAAATTGTCCAAATGATAATATAGGTACGCCTACTCTATCATCTAACGGTAAAGATGTTTCATATCCATCATGTATTGCACCTAAATTGATTGGTGCTGTAAATTACAAAACAAAATCTACAGATGGTCCATGTTGGAATAATGGAACTCCACAATACCCAGATGATCAATGTTGGGCAGCAGCAGCATCTGGTATTGGTGCAAATAAATTAGATTATCATAAAAGGTGGGATTATACTAGCAAAAATATTGAACCATTAGCAAAAGATTGGAATAATTTTATTAGACCTAATAAACCGGGAGAATCTGGTAATTGTGAAACATACATATGGGCATATGATGAACAAGTTTGTTCTTTAAAAGAATATGATGATAATGGAAAATGTTATGTCAAAAATGATACATTATATGCTTTAGATAATCCTTTTGCACCATTAGGTAATTGTACTGTATATAATAATGAAAAATACGAAAATCCAAATATAAATATTAAAATTAATAATGTATTAGATAAATGGAATTAAATTAAATTTTTATAATTTTATTTGTATTATTTTATTTAGGTTTTTAATTTATTTTGTCAAAGTCCTGTTTCCATAAATCCTTAATTGTAGTATTCTTAATTACTTTAAATTCATCTTCTTTTACTGAATATTCTTTTTCTAATTTTTCAATTGTTTCTTCAGTAAATGTATGAATTGGCATGTTTAGTAAGTAGTCATAATTTGGATTTTCATTAAGTCCCATCTTTTTAATATCTTCTGTAATTTGTTGTTTCTTACGTTTAAATATTACTAGTTCATCATTTACAATTGCTCTTACAAATTTAACCTTTGATTCTAGTATATTTAATTCTTTACTTATTTGTTCAGTTAAATATTCTTTTCGTAAAATATTATATCTGTTTCTAATTCTAAAGAATGATAATAGTATATCTTTTGCTGAATCCATCTTTTGTAAGTTTCCTTTTTCATTGAAGATATACATATTTGTTGCATTGATATTGCTTGTCAATTTTAGATTCTTTTCTAGTGTACCAGAATATTCCCACTGATCTAATGTTTCTTTACTCATTTTGATTTCAAATTTTACCTTTGTATCAGTTGAATTATTTTTAAATGTAATGATGCGATCATCTGTTTCCATCTTTTCCAAGAATTGTTTATAATTTTCGGTCCATTCTCCAATCGGTAGTTCAGTTATTTTAATAGTATTGTCTGTAATAATATAACTACCATATGATACCCATTTATTAGTTTCTACTTTTTCAATATGACCATCAAATCCACTATACCATGGTGTTAGTTCAGGAATCTCATAATCTGGATCTTCTACTAGTTTTTCTAAGCAGAATTTTAAATCATCTGGATTGAATGATGGAATCTTTGTTGAAAATCCAGTTCCTATACCTTCTGCGCCATTAATAAGTACTAATGGTAATGTTGGAACATAGAACTTTGGTTCAATACTCTGTCCATCATCATTTAAGTATTCTAATAGTGGAAAGTCTTGTGGATTGAATAGTTTTGATGAATATTCTGATAAATGTGTAAATATATAACGAGGACTTGATGCATCTTTACCACCCATAAGTCTTGTACCAAACTGACCGCATGGTTGTAGTAAGTTCATATTGTTTGTACCTACATAATTCTGTGCCATATTAATAATTGTTTCTTGTAGTGAATGTTCACCATGATGATATGCAGTATGTTCAGAGATATACCCTGCAAGTTGTGCTACTTTAATTTCAGTTTTTAACTTTTTCTTGAAACAAGCAAATAATACTTTTCTTTGTCCAGGTTTTAACCCATCAACAATAGATGGAATACTACGTACATTATCACTAATTGAGAATAGTACTAGTTCTTTATTTATTAGTTGTGCAACTGGTACTAATTCTGTTGTATTATAATCAAGACCTTCAAATTTTTCTGTATGTTTCTGAATCCATTTTTTACGTTCATCTGCTTCAGTTTTCTTAAATGCTAATACAAGTGCGTTTGAATCTTCAGTTGTTTTATTGATATAATTGAGTACTTTTAGATTCTTAAAGTATTCACGTGCTTCTGCACCGGTAGAAGTACCAAGACCTTTGTAGTACTTAATGTGCCAATTTCCTTTTGCTTGTTCAGTTTCTTTCCAGATGGTATATTCTTTGTGTGTATAAAATGATAAGCGTTCATTTCCTTTTGATACTTTTACAATCGGAGTAATAATGCTTCCAATAAATACATTTTTAAGTAAGTCTGGCCAACCTGCATCAATAAAATTGATAAGCAGTGCTTTAATATGAAATCCATCATAATCTGCATCCGTCATTACAAGAACTTTTCCATATCTTAGATTTTTAGTTGTTTTTGTATCTGTCTGAAGACCAAGAATCTTCTTGATATTTAAAATTTCTTCATTTTTGGAAATCTGTGAAAAACTTGCTTCACGAGTATTAAGTAACTTACCACGGAGTGGAAATACTCCAAAGTAATCTCTTCCAACAACTGATAGACCAGATACTGCAGTTGTCTTTGCTGAATCACCCTCTGTAAGAATAAGAGTGCATTTTAATGATTCATTTGTACCTGCTTTATTTGCATCATCAAGTTTGGGAATACTTAGACGAACTACTTTTTTACCATCAGTTTTTGATAAATTGCGTTTCTCTTTTGCTTCTGCAACTGCGAGTAGAGAATCTACAAATCCAAGTTTTAGAATTTTTTTAGTTAAATCATCAGTTAATGTAAATTTATAACCAAATTCAGATACACGAGTTGTATGTTTATCTTTAGTCTGCGAACTGAAAGTTGGATTTTCAATTGTGCTATTAATAAATACAAATAGAGAATCTTTTACATATTGTTGTTTTACGGTAATATTTTTGTGTTTCGCTTGAATTTCTTCTGTACATTTTTTCATAATAGGTAGAGTTACATGATCAACATGTGAACCTCCATCAATTGTACTAATACCATTGACAAAAGATACATGTTGAAATGAATCTTTTTTAGAAAGTGCAATACATACTTGCCAACGTCCATTTGGTTCTTCATAATAAACCCGCGGTGATTCTGTTTTTGTTCCAATATAATAACTTACATATTCTGAAAAATCTTTGCATTTAATTTTTTCACCATTAAGAAATATAGATACAGTTTTTGGTGTAATTGCTGAAATATCAAATACACGTTTTTTAAGAACTTCTAATGTATCATGTCCTTCTTGGTTTAGTTCTTTTAGTTTAAACTTAGCAAAGTCTGGAGTAAAAATGATTTTCGTATAATCTTTTTCAGATGTATCAGAAATTTCCGGTTTTTCAATCTCTGACATATTATTCTTAAAAACTTGTCGATACATTTTTTTATCACATACAGTTTCAATAATGAATTCTATAGAATAAATATTTGTTAGTTTTGCACCAAGACCATTTAGACCACCAGTTGTTCGTTTTTTAGAATCATCATAATTACTTGAACTTAAAAGATTTCCAAAAATTAATTCTGGAACATAAATATTATGTTCTTTATGTATCTGAATTGGAATACCTGAACCATCATTAGATACTGAAATTGTATTACTTTCAAAGTTTACATGAATATTTTTAACTTTTTTACTACGTTGACATTCATCCGATGCGTTAGTAATAATCTCATCAAAAATTTTATAAATGCCTGGATTCCATTTAACAAATTTACTAATAATTTTTTCTCCTTTTTTGTCTAGAATCCATTGTTCAGATGTAATAGTTGCAATGTCTCCAACATACATACCAGGACGAGCAAGTACATGCTCAATTTGTGTAAATTTTTTGTAACGATTTTCAACGGAATCTTCTTTATTTACAGGCATAATTACGAATGAAACTAATATAATATGGTCGTATTTTTTAAGTAGTTATTTTTTTTGTAAATAAAAAAAAATAATATTATATTATATAATGGAATAGAAGAGGGTTCGGAAATAATATATTTGTAAATAGATTTCAGGCATTAAGTGGGTTACCAAATACATATATTTTACCAGAAGTCGGAAATATATATATATAGTGTAGATAATGTTAATATCAAGTTTATAAAATAAAGTACTTCAGTTTTTCCTCCAAAAAATATTGGAACAATTGATTGGATTGGAAATATTACAATTGAAGTTTTATAAGTAACACCGAATGGAAATTTATTTAATATTAAATCAGAAATATCTTTTATTAATACAAATAATTGTGAATTAACAATACCTGTATTATCTAGCGATGATATTAATTTATCTTTTACTCAAAGTACAAACATACATGATTTACGTACTAATTTTATTACTCTAACATATGTTAAAAATGACGAAATTTCTAATATTAATACACATGTTCATACTTCTCAAAGTAATTTATTTTTAACAGATTTAAGATTAATGCTTAAAATAGAACTTACTAATTTTAATAAAAATTTAAATTACTATTCATCGTCATATTTATCTCTAAATAAAAACATAATTAATATTAAAAATTAAATAAAAAATATTATATATATAATATTTAATGAGTTCGACAAAAATAATAAAAGATGGTTATTTTGATAAAGCTTATTTTAATAGATTGCGAGTTTTAAGTATTAAAAGTGGGAAACTCAATCAAATCGAAACTGAAACTAAAACTGAAACTGAAACTGAAACTGAAACTGAAACTGAAACTGAAACTGAAACTGAAAGTGCTGTAAGTTGGTTATTTTCATGTTATTGTTATATTTCTGTAAATAAAGATGAAATAACAATTTTAAAAAAGAAATTTTTACTTGATAAATTCTCAGATAGACCAAAAAGATTAGATAATAAATATTATGAAACAGATGCTTTAGAAGAAATACATACAGTACTTATGTCACATACTATGCAAATAGATCCTCCTAATGCTACTGTCACATTGGGTGAGTCTATTTATACTATTATAATAACAGAAGTGGTAGATTATAAAATCGGTAATTATATCACAATTAAATATGAAAATTTAAAAAGTAATGATACTCCATTACCAAATACAAATCAAACATATAAAATAGCTAGTTTATTTATAGATAACTATGTGTCATCATTTAGTACTATATCTGGGAATCTAAAGTATTCTAATCTTTCCAATGCCAATATTAATAATTCTTTATTATTAATATCTTATATACGAACTTTTGTAAACATATCCGGGTTTATGTATACTGTAAGCAGAATATTTGGATATTCTGCTTATATACATAAATTTTTTATAATAGTTTCAAGTTTTTTAAAAGAGAATCAGGTTTTTTTAACTAATAATATATTTGATGAACTGGAGTATGATAAATTAAATATGTATTTTTATACCGGTGAAAACAGTACATTAAATTTTAAAAGTATGTTTCTAAAATTATATCAACCATTAACTATTACATATAAATCATTTTCCTATGTACTTAATCTCTCTACATTAAATTATTTATTACTTAATTTTACAAACATTTTATATGATTTTCATGTTAGTTTTAATAATAAAAAATATAATTTTATGTATGAAATAGGTAATGGTCTACATGGATGGGGTAATTATGAAGAACAATTTTACGTTTCTCCAGCTGAAAGTCAAATAACAAAAAATGAAATTGAATTAAAAATTGGTAGGTCTTCATCCAGTGATAGTGTAAAAAGTAATCGTTTTCATACAACTTCAAATGGAACAAGTAATTTATCAGGAGAATTTGAAATTAAAATAGGTTACAAAACTACTATAGAAATAGATGCTACTATACCACATAAATATAACGGCAAAGTAATTAAAACATGGCCAGCAATATGGTTATTAGGTTCAGAGTTCTTTTTAGATCCACATAATGAAAATTATTTAGAATGGCCATTATGTGGTGAAATAGATATTATGGAAAAATCATCTATGCATAAATATAGTCCAGATTTGGAAAATCCGTTTAATTCGGGAAATGACAACACATTACAAAAAGTAAATCAATATACTTGCGCTGTTCATTTTAATCAAATTGTTAGTGAAACTGAAAATGTAAGTGAAAATATACAAATAAACCTTACTACAGATAATTCTGATACTAGTAATAATAATTCTATACGTTCTATTTTCTCTGTTGAAATTGAGTGTTATGAATATATTAAACGTTCTTATAATAAAATTACCTTTAAAAATAAAAATACATCACAAAGTATTACATATGCTGATAATTTATTTAATCTATTTTATGATAAAAACTATACTGATAATAAAAACAAAAAATATCAATTATTATTAAATATTGCTTATGGTGGAACATACGTTAATGGTTCTTCTGACCCCGACTATCAGATAAAAGAGGATGAAATTTTTAATCAAACTATGATTATTCATTCTATATCAACTAATCATATTGTAAATATTTACCGTCCTCTTCCGACTGTTCCTAAAACTATTACATTTAAAATTAGTGCAAAACAATCATATATTAACTTTTTAATAAGGCATATTCATGGTAATACCCCGTCTTTTATTAGAAATATTACTATTGGATATTATAGTAATACTACAGCTTGGGGTATTATTACAAATGAAAATGTACCAGAATATACTTGGATAGCTTCAGATGGGGATAATATAAATATAATGGATAAAGAAAGAAGTATGACTATAAACAGTGTTTTAACAGATACATTTGAATATAAATTAGTAATTAAATGTACAAATGTGAACATTTACAACCAAACGAAAAGTAAGTATGAATATTTTAGTGACATTTATTTAACAGAAGAATTTGATCTTAGTACATATAGTCTAGATGGATACTATAATGATAGATTCGAATATCTTGGGACAGATTTACGAGAAGATGCTACATTTAAAAAGACTGACATTTATGTTAATAGAGTTTTTCCAGCATCTGTTAATGATTCTACTACTCTTACCCTTAGTTTTAATAATTTACTACCAAATTCGTCTGCAAATTGAAATTATTACAATTTTTAATAAACTATAGAATACATATATAAAAAATATTAACAAATATGCAACCAATGAACATTAACATTACAAATTCAAAAGAGACTTCTGAAACAGAAGATTATTCTGAATTTGAAAAGTATATTATCATAAATAATATTCAGTTAACTAAAGAAAATAAACAACTTAGAGAACAAATTACTGAACTAGAAAAACAAAATAATGAACATGAATCTGAAAATGATAAATATGATGAAAGAATTCGTTATATGCGAGGTTTAATGCACAATTTATATTCTCTTAAAGAAATGAGTTCCTTAGTTAGAAATAACTGGGAGGAATATGCCAAAAAATCTAATAAATTATTTAACAAGTATAATGATATAGATGGATTAATTAATAAAATTATAGTAATTTATATTATAAATTTGGTCATAATTTTACTAATTGATGTATTATTTAATAATAATTATATAATCCTTATTAAAATGATTATTTATAACTCAGCAATTATCGCTTTATTTTCAACTAGTTACAAAAAATTTATAAATAATGACGATTTGTACAAAATTTCCTGGTGCCACAAAAATAAAAAAATTGTAATGAAGTACAATGAAGAATACTATAATATAAAAAATCTTCAAAATGATTTAGAGAATCAAACAAAAGAAAAAATAAAAGAAATTAATGAACTTGAAAAAGCATGTGTTGGAGTATCTGTAATGATTGATAATGTATAAATAAAATAAATAATTTACGATCTAAAGATTATTAAATATTAGCAAATGGTAATGTCATGAAAAATAATATCATTATAGTAATTAGTAAAACTAACCATATTTGACTAGAGTTATTGTTATTTTTGTGGTGTTTTTTGTGAACCGGGCAAGGTCCGCAAATTTGGCATTCAGGGGCAAATTCTTTGCATGTTTTTCCTGTTTGTGGTGCTGGTAGTCCCATAGATTTATTATAATTATCCTGAAAAAATGAAGCAATTTGTCCTATTCTTTCACCATATGCACTTGCATCTTCTTTTATGTACTTATTTGTAAATGTTGGATTACTAGTTGTTCTGTCTTTTGTAACTATTCCTAAAATTCCTTGTGCTGTATGCCATGAACCACTACCTGGTTTTCCTAATGTAGATCTAGATGCACCACCGGTTACAATATTTGCACCAAATGTTTGCATTAAACGTGATAATGAATTTAATACTAATTGACCACCAGTGCCTGCATCAGCAGAAGTGGCAAATTGCCCTGCAACTTTAGATGCTAAAAATGATGATTTAAATCCAGCACCTGCAAATTTATCAAAAAATTCTGTTAAAGAAGGTTCAATATTACCGTTGTATACACCAGATCCTATAATAAGACCACTTGAATTTGCAATTTTAGTTAGTATATCTTCTTCCTCTTGTGAATCTTGAAAGTTTATATCAATTGGACCAACAACATTAATACCAGATTTTTTTACACCTGCAGAAATATAACTAGCAATAATACTATTTGCTCCTTTATTTGTGGCACCTGAATATATGATAACTATATATGGATTATTTGACATTCTTTTATTATATATATATATATAATTTTAATTTTTTTCAATTAGAAGAATATTTTATAATACCTCCATTAGAATTATTATCCCATGTTACATTTGATATATATCAATAATTGTTTGTAACATCAAGTCCATATTTTTAACATCTGTCAAAATCCAATTAGCAATAATACTATTTGCACCTTTATTGGTTCTTCCAGAATAAAAATATAATAATATTATTTTATAGAAGACATATATATATAATTTAATATATAAAAAAAATATTATTATTAAATTAATAAAAATGTTTACGTATAAAATAAGTAATAATACATTATTATTAATTGTATTTATATTTTCTTTTATTATTTATATAACAGGATTTATACTAAAAAAATATTCAAATTTTAAAAGAATTAATTTATATGTTTTATTATTAACTATAATAATATCAACTATAGGATTAATATTAATATCAACTAATAATATTTCAAGTTCAGACAAACATTCCCATGATGAACCACATCCTCATCCAATTAAAATAGAATGTAATAATAGTAATGATTGTCCAAATAAAGATAAATTTAGTTGTGAAAATAAAAAGTGTATATTAAATTCTAGTGATAAATTGAAAATAGTAAAATATCTTGATTCTGTATACCCAAGTAAAATTACAATGTCTTCTATGTTAAGTGATATCGAAATTTATAATTTTTTTATGTTATTAGGATACTATTGGGTAAGTTATCATAATAATGTTGAAAATATTTTACATACTATAGATAATAATTTTCCAAAGAATGTACAATGTGGCGGTTACTATACAAGAGGAAATAGTCAAACATTATGTGGGTCTTCACCTCATACAAATATAGCTAAAAATTGGCCGTGTAATAATGGTTGTCCTCCTGGAATTCAATGTTGTAAACCAGGCACATTAAGTTTTCCACCTAATAATAATCAATTATATTATACAGATTATATTCAAAAAGATATAGAAGTTTTAAGAAATGGTTATGATTTTAAAGATTTTCATAATAAATCCATATTATATAATCCTTCATATTTATATAAGATTAACAAATTAAATGAAAAAAATGCTATAAACTATTTACCATTAATTAAAAATGGATTAGATAATACAGGTAAAAATATTAACTATAATGTTTGTAATAATACAAATACATATGATTTTACTAAAAAAGGCCCAGGAATTCCATCAAATGAAATAGGAGAATGTACTAGAGACCATGGTGTTGGTGGTTCTCCTGATATATTTTATTATATATGTTCTGGTACAGGTAATTTATTAAATATAGGAACAACATTAAGAAGTGCTAATAAAATTCACGCATTATTATTAATAATAAGAAGAGCTGGTGAATTAAATTTTGGTTCAGTATCAACATATAAATATTCAGGATATACAATAACAAAAACAAAAATAAATTTAAAAGATAAAATAATAAAAAATTCTTTTATTGAAACACCACAGTTATTATTATTAGAATATTGTGAAAGATCAAATTATACATATACAATGAATTGTTTAAATACTGAAGAAGCTGAATTTGGAACAGATGATGCTAAAAAAATAGCACCTAATGTAGACTGGCCTTTTTCATTAAATAATGTAGGATGGGAAGGAAATAATAATCCACAAGGTGCACCAGATACTAGTTATAGACACTTATTAAAATGGTATTTTGCATATAAAAAAGTAACACTTCCAGATTTATCTGATTATAGTAATAATTGGAGTAACTGGAGTTCAAATCAAGTTAAAATTTTAGGAGATTTTTATAATTCTATTACAGAACCACAATTTGATTCATGGAAAATTAATTATTCATTTAATAGAATTAGTAATAGTGCACATCCAGATGTAATTATATATCAATTAATTAATCCAGCTAAAGTTGAAATAACTGGATATTCATTAGATGTAAATCCATTAGATAAATATGGAAAACCATTTAATGGTATAACAAATTATTCAGGAAAATATTTAGATACAATAAGTTTTTCTATTCAACCAAATGGTGGTGGAGCATGGGCTTATGAACTAATTGATTATAGATTAAGCATTAAAGCAGCGGGAGGGAATAGTGATTATTGGACTAAATATACTAATAAATTTATTAAAGTAGGAAATATATTAAATAGTAATGGTATGGAAGAATGTACACCATATTTTTGTAAAAAATCAACAGACCCATATTGTGAAATATTAAATCCTCAATATGGTAGAGAAGACACAGATTGGAAAGCAATTATATGTAGTAATCCATTAAATCCAAGTCCTCCAACTCCACCACCAACTCCTCCAAGTCCATCTGTTCCACAATGTAAAAATATATCAGATGGAGCTGAACATAATTATTGTTCAGGATGGTGTAATACTCCTGGTGCGTGGGATTGTGGTAAAAATCAGATGAATAACGGTGAATATTGTAGTTGTTTGAATTGTAATGGATGTAATAAATAATTATTAAAATATAGTAGGAGTTGTTAAATTATCCCATGATGGACTCCACCATTTTTGTTTTTCTTTAATTTTACTATTAACTGTAACAGATTGTTTTTCCCATGCAATTTTAAAATGGTCATTAAAAATTTTAGTTAACCCTGATGCATTTAAATATAATATATCATTGTTTATACCATCAATGTCTGAATAATAAGCTCTTGATGGATGACCTGAACTAACTAATAAATTATTATCTGACATATATAATTTTTCATGATTTCTACAACAACTACTACTATTACATTTATCGGTACACTTAAAATCACCTTTATTTGAACGTGTTTGATTAAACCATTTAATATGAATATTATCTGTTTGAGTTTTTGATAAATTACTTAATTTACTAGGCATCCAAGGTCTCCATGATTTATCATTATTATTATTAAATACTCCGTCGATTATTCTTAATGTTGAATGTTTTGTATAATCTCTAATTGATGGAAACATTAAAGGAAATCCATGAGAGTACCATCCGGGACCATGATAATTATTTTCAGGAGAACATCCAGTCCAACCATATCCTCCATCTAGATATTTACAAGGCTCGTGTGCATCTAAAATATTATTATACATAGAAATGTTAATAAATTGAGATTTTTTAGACTCTTCAAAAAATTTATTAAATAATAATCCAGCCCATGTTGCACCTGATGCAAATTTTAATTCATTATTATTACAGTAAGTAGGTTTATTGTCACTACATATTATTGATTTGTTTAACATAATTTCATACTGATCTTGCCATTTATTTGGATCTCCTTGTCCATTAGCAGAATCAAATACTATATTTAATGGAGATATAAATTTATTTGATGGATTTTGTGGTGGTGGAGATATTCCAAGCCATACATTTACATTTTTATCAATACCATTTAATTTATTTGGATTATTACCATAATTTTTATCATTAATATCATCTGCAGACCATTTTATATCTACCAATATTGGTAATTTAGGATAATTATCAATTGTTTTTAAACTTTTTAATAATTTCAACCCGTCTGTTGTCATATTTTTTACATACATTGTAATTGGTGTTATTGTATCAATATCCATTTGTAACATATATTGTGCAAATTTTGAATCTAATTTAGTTGTTATACCAAGTGATGTTTCTTTAACTCCTAAATTTCTTCTATTTAAATCAGCGTCTATATTCCATGAACCATTTATTATTCTTGCATTATTTGTATTTTTATAATAAAAATTAATAATTTTTCTGTGTGCATGTCCCCATATTTTTGAATCATCTTTATTAGATGGAGAATCCATTAAAATTATATTATTTTTGTTTATACCACAATAATCTAATTTTGTTAAAATATTATTAAAACTATTACAACCATCTGCTTGTGGTATATTACAATTACAATTATCTGGTTTAGGTTTTTCATTTGTACAATTTGTACTTGGACATTGATTAGATGAAGAAGGACAAGTATATACATCACCGCATATATACCATCTATCAGCACCCAATATAAATTTAGCTCCCTTTTTTAAAGCTGATTTCATATTATTAATTATTTCATCATGAATAATCATATAATCAGTCATGAAAATTGCTACATCATCTTTGTTCATCATTAATATACTTTTATTAAACCATGGTGAAATAGTATCAACAGCTTTATATGTCCAAGGACTATATTCAATTGTTGTATAATCAATACTTAAATTTTCTTTTTTATCTACGGGACTTTGAGACGGACTTGGTGGAGATGGCAGTGAAGAATCATTATTTAAATTATTCATGTTTATTAACTTTGTAATTAATGTAATAAATGTTAATATTAGAAATATTATAATTAAAACAATCATTAAATATAATAATAATTATTTTTTTTTTTACAAAAAAATTATTTCTTAAAAATATAATGTGTAATTTTTATCCATTCTTCTTGCATTTCCATATAAAGCATTATAATAGTCACTAATTATATACAATTGACATTCTAATTGTTTTATAGGACATTCTTTATATTCATTTATATATCTTAAATGCATTGCTGCATATCCATTTTCTTTTGGTTCTGTTATATAATTCTTTGTGTATAATATTGTTTTTTCCAATTTTACATGATAATAAAATTTTAAAAGATCTTCTTTTGTATAAAATACAAATCTAAATCCAATTAAATCATGCAAATCATATACGTTTTCAGTATTTACACTTTTAATTTTTTGTAAAGAACTTTCAAATGATTTTACTCTTGCAGTTTGCAAATGACATGGTAATCTTTGTGTATCTAAAATTTCACTAAATGTTTTTTGTTCTGAATGAATTACAAAATTTGCATTTGTTACATAACATGTAATTGGAATGATACTATTAACTAACATAGTCATGGATAGTAATATTTTATAAAATAATAACATTTACGTTATAAATTACATTAATATTTTATTTACATTTTAAATAAATGAACAAAGAACAAAAAAAAAATACCGATGAAACAGATAAAAAAAATAATAATTTAAATAATTCTAAAAAATCCGTTCTTGTAACTGGTGGTTCAGGATTTATTGCTTCACACTTAGTCGATCGTTTAATTAAAACTGGATACTTTGTTGTTAATATAGATAAATTAGATTATTGTTCATATGACAATACAAAAAATATAAATAATTGTTATAAATTTATTCATGGAAATATTTCAAATAAAGAACTAATTTCATTTATTTTAAATGAATACTCTATTGAAAGTATTTTTCATCTAGCAGCACAAACACATGTAGATAATTCGTTTTATAACTCTATTCAATTTACATATGATAATATTATTGGTACACACAATTTGTTAGAGTGTGTTAGAGAATATAACCAACAACAAAAAGAAAATAGTGATAAATTAGTTTCGAAATTTGTTCATATGTCAACAGATGAAGTATATGGTGAAGTAAAATTAGGTGAGTCAGAATGCACCGAAAATAGTTTACTAAAACCAACAAATCCTTACTCTGCTACTAAAGCAAGTGCTGAACTATTAGCAAGTTCTTATTATCATTCATTTAAATTACCAATTGTAGTTATTCGTTGTAATAATGTATTTGGTCCACGGCAATATCCAGAAAAAGTAATTCCTGCATTTATATATAATTTATTTAACGGTGATAAATGTTATATTCACGGAGAAGGAAAAACAGAAAGACATTTTATTTATGTTGAAAATGTAATTGATGCTATACTAACTATTTATGATAAAGGAAATATAAATGAAATTTACAATATTGCAAATACAGAGTGTTTTAAAGTAATTGATTTAGCAAAATTATTAATTAAAAAATTACATAATAGCGATAAATTTGAAGACTATATTGAATATATTCCTGATAGAAATTTTAATGATTTTAGATATTTAATTAATAGCGAAAAATTAGAAAAATTAGGGTGGACTCCCAAAATTAATTTTGAAGAAGGAATTAAAAGAACTATTCAAAGCTTAAAAAATTTAAAAAAAAATTAATAAAAATTAATAAAAAATTAATAAAAAAATAAATATATATATATTATCATAATGAAAGTCTGTAACGTTGGAAAGGGTTCTAAATTATTAGTAGTAGTCTTTTTAGTATTATTAATTGTGTTATGTTCATTTGGTTTAATGGATTCGGGTAAATATTCATGTGATAATGGTTTATTTATTGATCATAATGATTTAAAATCACTCATTACTGATAGTAAAACAAAAACACAAAATTTCCAAAATTTAAGTAGTTGTATCAGTAAACTTGGTAATAGTAAATCTCCATTAAAAGGAGTGTCTAATTGTTTTAATAAATATGGTTACGGAGAATGTGTTGAAGGGCATACATCCGAAATAATTTTAATTATAATTATTTCATTAACAGGTATTTTCCTACTATTTAATTTATTTTGTATGTTTCAGAAAAATGGTCCTATGGCAATGATGTAAATTATAATTTACAATTTTTGTAATTTGTGTTAAAAAATAAATAATTATTAAATATATTAAATTATAAATGTTAGAATTTTATGAGTTTAATACGTTTAACATTATAGTTGTGTTAGTTAGTACATTTATAATTTACTATATTATGTCAAATTATTTGGGTAGCAACGGTAGTAATGAAAAAAACGGATATGATAAAAAATCAAGAAGTAGTCAATTAAGTTTAGAATATTTATTAATTTCTGTAATTATTGCTGTTTGTATTAGTTTAATTGTTGCATATGTAATGTCAAGTGGTGACGAAAGTGTGCTCACAGATAATTTTTGGGATCCAATTAAAGAATCTCAATCAGTATAATAAAAATTTTTCGTTATATAATATATAAAGAAAATAATTTAATAATTTAAGGACTTTAAAGTCATTATGAGTCTTCAAATTAGTAAATTTAATCCTAAACAAATAGAAGAAAGACGCGTTAATGGTGCTGGACCTGCTACGTGTGTATTTATTGGTAAACGTGGTACTGGAAAAAGTACATTAGTTGCAGATATATTATATCATAGTAAGAAAATTCCAATGGGTGTTGCAATTTCAGCAACTGAAGATGGTAATGCTTTTTATTCTTCATATATACCAGATATTTTTATTCACAGTGAATATAAACCAGATATTATACAACAAATTATAACTCGTCAAAAAAAAGTAATCTCTAAAAATCCTGGTAAAAAAGATTCTACAAATGATGCATTTGTGTTATTAGATGATTGTATGTATGATAAAAGAATGATTAAGGATCCAAATATTAGAGGTATATTTATGAATGGTCGTCATTGGAGAATAACATTTATGTTAACTATGCAATATTGTATGGATCTCCCACCTGATTTACGTACAAATATTGATTTTGTATTTGTTCTTCGTGAAAATATTATACAAAATCAAGATAAATTATTCAAAAATTTTTTTGGTATATTTCCACATGTCGATACTTTTAGAGAAGTTATGAATTCATGTACAGAAGGGTTTGATTGTTTAGTATTAGATAATACTTCAAGAAGTAATAAAATAAATGACTGCATATTTTGGTATCGTGCAAAACCAAATAGAAAATTTAAAATTGGATCAAAAGAATTATGGAATTATCATAAAAATAATTATAATGATAAACATTCAATAGAAGATGAACAACTTGACTTAGATAAAACTAAAAAGAAACCAGGGATTTCTGTTAAAAAAGTTAAAAAATTAAAAAAAGTTGAAGTTAAAAAATAATAATGGGATACAAATTATAATAATGGTATTTCTGTTTAAAAAAATATTAAAAACAATATAATGAATAATTTTGGAAATGAATTTAATAAATTACCAACTGAATTACAAAACGAAATAATACTAAAAAATACAAATTATTATCAACAAAAAGTTGCAAATTTATTAATAGAACTAAATTCTTTACAATCTATACATTCACAAAAAGTTAGAGAACTACAAATAATACGATCTCCATATGGTGAAATGTGGCATTTACTAAATGTACATGAAAATAAAAATAGAATATATAGTTACACTCAAACAGAAAACGCTTATATACAACTAAATAACTATTATAAACCTTTAGTATTAAATCTTAAAAAAGAAATTAAACAATTAAATAATAACATACAAAAAAAAATAAGTGATATAGATAAAAATAAAAAACAGTATTACTATTATTATAATAAGTATAGAAAAATTAACTAGTTAAATAAACTGCTTGAATAAACTCATGAACAAATACAAATAAATTTTTAAAATATTTAAAGAATACAAAGAAATATATAAATAATGGTACATACAAAAATAGAAAAATTACAAAAAATACCTCAAAATGAACAACGTAGTCCAGAATGGTTTGCTCAAAGATACACAAAGTTAACATCAAGTGATGCTGCAACTGTTCTTGGAACAAATCCATATTCTAAACCACATGAACTTCTTTTTAAAAAATGCGGTTATGATCCAAAACCTTTTGTAAGTAATGTTGCAACCTTACACGGTCAAAAATATGAAGACACTGCAATAGAATTATATTGTAAAATTACGGGAAAATTTAACTATAATTTTGGTTGTATTTGTTATACAGATGTTCATAAAGAATTAAATAATTATGATTCAAAATATGATTTTTTAGCTGGGAGTCCAGATGGTATTGTTGAATCATTATATGATCCCGAACAAGAACCAATTTTAATAGAAGTTAAATGTCCGTATAGACGACCAATTAAAGATGGATATATTCCGGAGTATTATTATCCACAAGTACAACTTAATTTATTTATTTGCGATTTAAGTATTGCAGATTTTATAGAATTTTGTCCTAAAACAAATAAGTTAAATATTGTACGTATTGTAAAAGATATAAATTGGATAAATAAATATGTACCGATTTTAATAAAATTTTGGAATAAAGTTGAACACTTTCGCGAGATAGGAATAGAATATAATGAAGAATATATTAAAAAGAAAGAAAAAGAACTAGAAAGAGAAAAGAAAAAAGTAATTAGAGAAAAGGAAAAGGCACAAAAAGAAAAATTACAAGAAAGTAAAAAACAAAAAATAACAAATTTATTTGTAGAAATACAAGAAATACAAGAAACAGAAGAATCAGAAGAATCAGAAGAATCACAAAAACGACCTAAAAAATGTATTATTATTGATGAATAATAAAAAAAATATTGTATATATATAATGGTAGCAACTTTAATGGTAGCAACTTTAATAGAAGCATTTGGAAATAATTTTAATGATGATAACAAATGTGATAATTGTGATAGTAGAACATATAGAGTAACATCCTGTAGTAATTTAAACCACAATCAAAGTTTATGTGAAAATGCATTAGCACAAAATCAAACTTTTGGAACATCACAAAATTGTGAATATAGTAAAAATTTTTGTACAACACCTGATACATGTATGTTAGGTGATCCAAATAGTATAGATAGTAATTGTAAATTACAACCAAAAGGGAATTTATCAAAACCAATATGTACTGGAGTTAAATTGAAAACTTCGGAAGATTATTGTTTAGAACCTCCTCTAAAACAACGTTATATACGTAGTATTAATCCTATTCAAAACTATTATTGTGATGAAAATTATCAAAATTGTAAATTTTGTAAATGGATTGATCAAGATAATCAGTCAACAACACAAATTGACTGTGAACCAAAATAAAAATTTTCAATATAGTAAGTTAAACTATACTTACTAAGTTAAATTTACAAAAAATAAAATATTTAAAGACTCTAACGATTTTATAATCATAATGGGTATTCGATGTCTCAATACATTTATTAAAAAAGTATGTCCGGAATGTATAACTACGAATAAAATAAGTAGATATAGTGGTAAAGTGTTTGGAATAGATGCAAGTATACTATTATACAAATATAGACATATTTCAAATATTGATGAATCATGTGTAAACTCACATATAATTGGATTTTTAAATAGAATTAAGTATTATCTTAATAATAAAATTACACCAGTTTTTATTTTTGATGGAGTTCCCCCAGAACAGAAAAAAATTACCTTAAAAAAACGACAGTCTATCAAAAGAAAAATTTATGAAAAAATAGAAATATTACAAGATTTAACTCCTAATAATGAATCAGAACAAAGAGAAATAGATAAAGAAATTAATAATTTGTCACGTCAAATTATAAATGTAACAAAAACACATATTACAGAAGTTAAGACACTATTAGATGTTTTAGGAATTAATTACTATGATGCTCCGGATGAAGCTGAAAAGTACTGTGTTTTTTTACAACAAAATAAAATAATTGATTATATAGTCACAGATGATACAGATGTATTTACATTTGGTGGTGTAAATATACTAAAAAGTTCTATTAAAAATGATTTAATTGAAACTGATATTGAACAGTTTTTACAAAAAATTGGATATTCAAGATTAAAATTTATAGATTTCTGTATATTATCTGGGTGTGATTATTTATCGTATGTTCCAAATTTAGCAATAAATACAGTTTATACCTTATTTAAAAAATTAGATAATATTGAAGATGTTATTAAGTTAAATAAATACGCATTTCCAGAAGAATATAAGAATGTAGAAGAACTTAAAAATATACGTTTCATATTTTTAAACTTTGAATATGAAAGTCCAAAACCTTTAGAACATAAAGTAATCAACAAAATAGAATTTAAAGATTATTTGGAAAAAATGAATATTAAAAATTCAACAAAATTAATAGATAAATTTTAAATTAAATAAAATTGTAAAAAAAAACATTTTAAAAATTAAATTTATTTTTTTTTTCTTTTGTATATATTATAATAAAATGGTTGATAGCTTAGCAATGTTCTTTGGTGCGAAAAAACGTAAAGTCAGACGTTCACCTGCGCGTAAAGTCAGACGTTCACCTGTACGTAAAGTCAGACGTTCACCTGCGCGTAAAGTCAAACGTTCACCTGCGCGTAAAGTCACAAAATCGCATGGTGCGATTGTAGTAAAAGGTCGCGAACGTAAACTATTCAAAGGTTCCGGTGGTGGTCTATACTACAAAACAAAATCTGGACGCGCATATGTTGATTCTAAATTTGTTAGTAAACACTCGCCAAGACGTGTGCGCGCTTCTCCAAAACGTCGTGGTGCCTCTCCAAAACGTCGTGGTGCCTCTCCAAAACGTCGTGGTGCCTCTCCAAAACGTCGTCGTGCCTCTCCTATGCGCAGAATGCGTCCCGTCAGATGGGGTTACGGTCTAGGTCAACCATCGCTAATTGACATGATGGGACCAGCTGGTCTAACTGTAATGGCTCCTCGTCAACACCTATTAGGTCCCGGTGGTATGGCTCCTACAATGTAAATTTTTAAATTAGTTAAATAACTTAAAAACTAATAAAAAAAATAAAATACTATATATTTCTTAGGTACAAGAAAATTATAGTATTTTATGAAGTTACTTATTTTTTTACAGATAATTAATTTTATTATTTTTATTTATTTAGTAGATTCTTATTTTTTTATTAAGTTAAATATCCATGAAGTCTTGAATTTGAATATTTTCACTAATATTGAATAATGTTCTTTCAATTGTACGTAGACCATTTGGATGTGTTTTATCTGTTCTAATTAAAATAGGACTAAAGTTATTTGTATCTTTATCAAATGTACATTCTACAATACATTCATTCTTATAATGATCTAACTGTTTTGATTTTTCAATAAATTCTTTTCCCTTTTCAGTTTTTGCATGAATATTTGCAAAAATATTAAGATTACCTAAATGAAATACATATGCTTGTAGTCCAATTTCTACTTCTTTTAGTAAAAAATCAAATGTATGTTTATTTTTAGGTTTCCATTTTAACATCGAATATTGAGTGCCAGAAATAACCGGTAGATTTTCTGGCATAAAAATAATACCATCATTATTTTCGGATTTATTATAAACATTCTCAATAAAATCTGCAAATTCTTCAAATGGGTAAAATTCTTTTACAGAAATATTAAGTGTGCTATTTGTACTATAAGTAACAAATGAATGTACGCAATATTTAGTATCATTTAAACGTGTCGAATGACTTAGTTTATTAATCTTATTTCCACAAAGAATAAGTGCATCATGAACAACAAAATCCCACTTTTTATTATAAGAATCATAAATAATTTCACCATCTAAAAGTGTACCATTATATAGTGTATCTTCTGCTTCAATTGAAATATTATAGAAATTTAGTGCTCTATTTACAATAATACACTGATTTTTACTGTTTTTGTCCTTGATAAAATACATGAGAAATCTTACTCCATCTAATTTTAGACTTGTGTAATATTTATACTGTTTTAGTTTAGAAAAATCTTTTTTCTCAATTGATACTGGTTGTGGTGCAGGAAATGTTAAGTCATGTCCTTTTACTGAAAAGTTAAAATTAATACTTTTTGTTAAATAATGAATGAATTGTTTATTTTTGATAACTGTTCCTACGGGAGAATTCTTTACATTTAAAATAATACTTTCTAAATCCATATTTTATAATATATATTGTGTAAAAACTTTAAGTATCTTTAAAATTTGTTAAAAGTATTTAAGGTTTTATTTTAAATAAATTTATATTCACTAATGCAAAAAAATAAAATTCAAGTGTTAAACCAAAATACAGAACAAATAGAAGAAACATATTACAAAATAACTGGTAAGACTCTTTTACTATTAGAATCTTTAATGGAATATTACTCAAAAAATATTCACATTCTAACTAGTATAATTACTCAAAAAAAAACATTATCATTGAGAATATTAGATTGGTTAGTGACAAATTATGCGAAAAAACACAATGTAGTTTATACAATTAGGAAAAATAATACAAACTGTAATTTTAATATTTATTTAGACTATAAAAATCAATTGAAAGCATATTCAAAAAAATATTTTGACCCTTTTTGTAGAAGAGAAAGAATATTAATAGATATACAGGATTTAAGTTGGAAGATAATTAATAATGTTAATAAACAAAAAACAAATGAAAATCAGTTAATAACAACTGTAGGGCAATTAAATTTTTTTAAATGGTTTATAGAAAATAATGTTCTTAACTATGCTATTGAAAATATAGAAGGTATAGATAAAGATATGACAGAAACATTAACTAATAGTAAAAAACAAATAAAAAGAAAAGAATTATCAAAAAGTGCTTCTAGGTGTATATGTTCTTATGATTCAAAAATAGTAGTAAATTTTGGATAATTTAACTTTTTAAAAAGATATTTAAGGATTACTCATATATATATTTTATAATGAATAAATTAACTAAATGGTTAAAAATCACCAATCAGTATAGCACTGATGATAATGACCAAAAACCTAGTCATTTATTATTAAATGGATTTAAATTATATGTTAAAGATGAAAACTTAGAAATTTTTAATAAAAAATACGCTGAAGTAATATCTGAAAATGAAAAATTATATATAGTAGAATGCAGAAAAAACATATTTAAATTATTTTTTGATTTAGATTTTTTACTTTCTGATGAAAAATATGAAATTATTAAAACTAAAATTGAGAATAATGAAGAAAATATATTTATCGAATTTATTAAAATTATTAATGATGTAATATATGATTTTTTTGAACAATATTATAATTGCATAGTTACCACTGCTGATGATAAAAAAGTTAAAAAAATTTGTAAAGATAAAGATAATCCAGAAAAGGTAGATAGTAAAGAATTAATTAAAAAAGGATTTCATTTGCATTTTCCAGATATCAATACAAATAAAAATATCGCATTAGAAATTCGAAAAACTTGTATTAAAAGATTAAATAAATATAAGAATTTTTTTGAAAATACAGTAAGTGATATTTTAGATGAACATGTATTTACAACCAGTGGATTAAGATTAACTGGTTCAAGAAAGGGTCATTTTATTTCACAAACAAAAGAATTTGTAGATGAAGGAAGACCTTACAATTTATTATATACATTAAAATCAAATGAACATAATTTAGACATGCTAGAAGAATATAAAAAAGATTATATTTTATTAGTTAATAAAACTAGTATAATCACTATTGATGATTATATTACAAATATTAAAAATAATCCAAATTTAGAATGTGATGATTGTGAACAAGAAACTTATAATAATAATGATATTAATAATTTACCTAATAGTTCTTGGAAAAGACTAAGTAAAGATGATGTTAGACATATTGAAATTTTAAGATTTTTTAATATTTATGTAAAAGACTATACAATTAAAGATATTAAAAGAGTTTTTTATTCTGAAAATGAAAGTGTATACATTTTATGTAGTCAAAGTAAATATTGTACTAATACTGGTAAAAATCATAATTCAGAACATATTTATTTTAAATTAAATAAAGATGGAATTTGCCAAAAATGTTTTTGTAGATGTGATACGATGGATGGAAGAAAACACGGGTATTGCAAAGATTATGAAAGTGAATATTTACCGTGTACACCTCAGTTAAGAAAAGTTTTAAATTTTAAAGAAATAAAAGTAGATAAAACAAAAATATTAAAAAATAACAAAAATAATGACGATGATATTAATATTAATTGTTTATTTGATAATCTAAGAATGGAATGGTATAATCAATTTACAAATAAAGAAAAATTACCATCAAAAAAAAAATATAACAAAAAAATGTAATAACAAAAAATGTAATTACAAAAATGTACGAACAATAACAAATATAATAGCAATTAAAATTGCAGATATTAATAATCCTGATGTATTTAAACAGTTGTTTTCATTGGTGACAAATGGAATTTTACTTAAATTATTTTTATAAAAACTTGTTGAAAAAATAATAAATAAAATTGCGATTACAAAGATTTCCTGTAAAGTATCATTTTTTTTTAATTTTTTTAATTTTTCTAAAAAGGTAGTATGTTTTTTACCTGAAGATCCATTATTTTTTTGTTGCATTGCCTGTTGTTGCATCATTTGTTGTTGCATTGCTTGTTGCTGCATCGCTTGTTGCTGCATTGCTCTTTGTTGTTGCATCATTGCAATTTGCTCTGGAGAAGGTTGTCCTTGTTGAGGTTGTCCTTGTTGATGTTGACCAGGTATTTGTTGCATTAAAGGAATTACAGGACCATTAGGACCGCTAGGTCCGCTCGGACCACTCGGACCCATTTGACTAACTGGTCTGAATTTTTCAATTGAATCTTCATATTCAGTATCAGGCATATTTATAATATAATTAAAAAAGATAATTTTTAATTTTTATTACGCAAAAAAAAATTACTTAATTTATTTATTTTTAATTAATTCGGTAATTTTTTTTATTTTTTTTTTCTTTTCTATATATTATAATAAAACAATGGGAGGAGGTTTAATGCAGCTTGTTGCTTACGGTGCCCAAGATATCTATCTTACAGGAAACCCGCAAATCACTTTTTTCAAGGTAGTTTACCGTCGCCACACAAATTTTGCAATGGAAAATATCCAGCAAACATTCTCTGGTAATCCATCATTTGGTAATCGTTCTACTGCTATTGTATCCCGTAATGGTGATTTAATTAACTCGGCATACCTAAATGTTCATCTACCATCTCTATCTGATGGCAACTGGTACTTTAATAATGGCACTTCTCCATCACTAAGCCCTGTTTCGGGAGGAACCCAGTTATGCTGGACTAACTATGTTGGTCTCGCATTAATCCAGTATGTATCGGTCGAAATTGGTGGTCAAGAAATCGACAAACACTACGGTTTATGGATGTATGCATGGCAAGAATTAACAATGACATCTGAAAAAGCACAGGGGTACAAACGTATGGTTGGTGGCAATGATGCTTGTGGTTGGTTACTAATCGGTAATGCTCTAGAACCTCAGGAACTACACGTACCTCTAGACTTCTGGTTCAATATCAACGCGGGTCTAGCTCTACCTCTAATTGCTCTACAGTACCACGAAGTACGCTTTACCTTCCAGTTCCGTGAGATAAAAGATTTAGTTGTACTAATTGACCATAATGGTGATCATATCCCAAATTCTGAGTATACTGTAAGAGTTGCATCTATACCAACACCTCAAATTGAACTATACATCGATTACATTTACCTAGACACTGATGAACGTCGACGCTTTGCTCAAATGTCGCATGAATACCTAATTGAACAAGTCCAGCACAATGAAACATCAGTTGACCTATCGAAATCTGGTGTTGTATCGCAGCGCCTAACCTTCAATCATCCTTGCAAAGAACTATTATGGTTCTTCCAGCGCCAGGATAATTTAGAAAATAATGACTGGTTCAACTTCGCGAATGCCACTCCAGGTAACGAAAAACTTGGTTCCGACATCATGACAAGTTCTGTCCTACGTCTAAATGGTCACTACCGCTTCAATCCTGCACGTGGACCTCTCTTCTTCCGTCAATGGCAACCATTCATCCATCACACACGTATCCCAGACTCTAACTTATACCTATATTCTTTTGCTCTACGCCCTGAAGAACATCAACCGTCTGGTACTTGCAATTTCTCGCGTATTGACAACACAATCCTAGAATTCCAATTAGATACACGTGCTCAAGTCCAGTCACCGGTTTTACCTGAACAGTTCTTCCCTAATGGTGGTTCTGCTCTAATGACTGTATATGCCCGTAATTACAATGTTCTACGTATTATGAGCGGTATGGGCGGTCTCGCGTATTCGAATTAAAAACAATGGATAGATAATGTCTATCCTTTGGTAAATATACTTAAAGGTGTAATATATATAATATTATAAAAAAAATGAATAAAGGTATTACATATAATATCAAAAACTCAACAATAATTTTTTATAATATTATTTATAACTTCGATTATGAACAAATTGATTTAATCTTAAATAGTGGTATAAATTTTAAATTATACGATAACATTTATATATCATATAATAATACTCATTCAAAAAATATTACTATTTTAGAGTTTTTATTTAATTTTAAACAAAATAATGTTTTATACTACTTTAAAAATAATGATAAATATGATTTGAGACAAGAAAATGTAATTATATATCATAATAAACATAATGAAATTTTACAAAAATATCAAAGTGCTATATATTATTCTGGTCATTATAAAACTAATGGAAATGATGCATATAACATGAAAAATCCATATTGGAAAATTAAAGAAGATAAAAATGATGAAAATAATCAAGAGTACTATTTAATGTATTGTGAACAAGATACATATATAAAATTAGATAAAATTTCATTAGAATCGATTGAATTATTTGAAAAAAATAATAACAACAATGAAAAACTTACTTTTTTTAAAATGAAAAATGGATATATCTCTTGTAAATTAAATCGATGTAATAAAATGTTATATATTCATCAAATTATAATGAATTTATACGGACAAGGAAAAGGAATAAATAATTTAAGTGTCGACCATATTAATAGAGACCCATTAGATAATCGTTCTACTAATTTAACTATTGCTAGTCTTAAAGAACAACAAGAAAATTCAAAAGGAGTTTTAAAAGATACAAAACGTGAAAGAAAGTCAAGTGCACAAGAACTTCCAGAAAATATTAAACATGAAGATATACCAAAATATTGTTATTATTGTAAAGAAAAATATAATTCAAATGGAGATATAAGAGATTTTTTTAGAATAGAAAAACATCCAAATCAAAAATCTATTATAAGCACATCAAAATCAATTAAAATAAATATACTAGATAAATTAACCGAAGCAAAACAAATAATTTCAAAGTTAGATAATAATGAATACTATAGTGAAAATAATAAAGTTCCATTCAGATTACCTGTTGGATTTTATGTAACTAAATTTAGAAATAGTGATCATTTAATTTATGATTATAGAAATATTGAAATAAAAGAAAGAAAAAATATGAAAATGAAATTAGTAGAAAATTATAATTTACAAGAAGAATATGATAAGTTTCTAGAAAAATTACAAAAAAAGTATGCTGAAATCGAAATTATTAAGTCATAGATTTTTGTGATGTGTAAACTAATACCATTTTATCAAAATTAAATAAAACAGGTAAAATTTTTTTGATATCTGAATCTTTTACATTTAAGTACATATTAGAATAGTCATGTAAATCACATATTTGGTCTTTACATCTATTAAATATTTTGTTTATATACATATTTTCATAATATATGGATTTATCTTCTGTATTATTTATATTTTTTGAATATATAAAATTTTTTTTAATTCCTTCTAAAAATTCATTATCTATGCTACTAAAGTTGTCCTTAATTAATTTAACAAACCCTTCTAATGTTTTTTTAGAATTTTCATTTGATACATTAATATTTACCTTAACAGTTGTTCCACAATAATTAATTGATGGTATTATATCAATTCCGTATATTAAATTTTCTTTTGCTCTTAATACATCCATGCAAATGTTTCTAATGTATTTGCAAGTAATATCTACTAATATACTATTATAAATAGAATTATCTATGATACTGGGAAAACCAATCATAATAGTTGTATTTTTAATATTGTTATTTTGTAGAAAATAAGCGCTTTTTTTTAATTTAAAACAATGATTCACTATTGATTCAACAGAAAAATTCTCAATTTTACTATTTTTAAGTAAATTTTCAAATAAATTTAAAACTAAATCATCATCAAAATTGCCAGAAACTATAAATAATATATTTTTATAATGTTTTTGATAAAATATTTTTAATTTTTCTTCATCAAAATGATTTAAATTATCAATTTGCTGTTTATAATTAAAAAAGTTTGTTAAACCATAATAACTAAACAATTTATCATATAAAGTATGATATACATTTATCAAACTATTATTACTACTTGTTAATAATTCATTTAGAACTGCTTTTTTTTCTTTTTCAATTACTTTATTATTTATATTTTTATAATTTATAGTAGTTTCAACAATAAATTTAATCATTTTTTCTAAATCTGAACTTATTCCCATTGTAAAATAATTTATCATATTTAATCCTGTTGATGCGTTCATCAAAATACCTTTTTTATTCATTTCAGATATGCAATCATTTTCACATTGTGAATTTCCATTAACAAGTACGTGTTCTATCAAATGATTTATTCCTAGGTTATTTTTATCTTCATGAATATAACCAGTATCTATACAACTTTTAACTGATATATTATCAATATCATTTTTTATTAATAAAATGTTATATCCATTTATATTATATATTTGATGAGAAATACTCATATTATATAATATAAATAAGTTATTTTTATTTTTAAAATTTAACTGCTTATTCAAATTCTTTTAAATTTTTACTAATTTATTCTACTGAATCTGACATGATTTACTTGGATTTTCATTTGTTGCTTCAAATTGTAAAATTTATTAAATGTTCATTTATTAATCGCGACCCATTTACTATGGCAGCAATCGTAGGTAAATCTATGAGGGTGTTGAATGTATATAATAATTCATTCGAATTAGATATTTCTCCCAGAGAAATCAACGTACTTTTTAATGAACTAGTCAAAGTTATTATATCTTTAAATGATGGTAGATTGCCAAGTTCATGTATCGTATATTTTGTTAATCTCGTAGTATTCATATAACCCTTCAATGATTCTATTTTTTTTATATAAGATTCGGTATATTGTATAATATCATCTAATAATTGTTTTTCGTTAACCGTTAGATCATCTGTGTTTAACATAGTAATATTAGTATTGATAGTATGAACATGTTGTTCGACGGACTGGTCAGTAACACTATAGACATCCAGATAAGTGTCGGCTGAAGGATATCCTGTACCAGATATTTTACCATTCCGTTCAATAATAGTCATATAGGTATTTACATAATTATCTCTATTATCTAATAAATATGCATTATTTATTATATCATCGTAAATAGTTACTGTACCATTTATTAATCCAGTAAATTTAATATCATTTTTAATTTCAGTTTTATTATTATCCTCATCTGGAATAAAAATTAATTGATTTACTGATACTTCGCTTGTATTATTAAATAATACATTTGTTAACGTTGAATTTTCCGTTAACGATATTCTGGTTACATTTTGAACTACTAATTTTTCAATTATATATGAATTATATATTTTAGTAGAATTAGAATTGTTTGTAACTGAACTTATTGTACCTTTATTATTTAATATTGCATTTGTTCCATTAATTGTTACATATGGTGTTTTATTATTATTTATCAATGTTCCATTATTTAAAGTTACATGCGCATTATCTGTAAATGGAACATTATTTTCAATAGTAACTTTTGCGCCTCCATTTATTGTAATACCTGATATACCACCAGGAATTAAATTATTAGTAATATTATGTGTACCTTCTGAAATATTAATATTTCCACTCTGTTGTAGTATTGTTATACCAGTACTTGAATTGTTGGGGGGGACACCTGCACTATTGTCAACAAAAAAATTCATTCTACCCGAAACATTACTTAAATTATGTGTCTCATTTGGTAATAATTCTAAATTAAATGTTGCTGTTGTTTTTTCATTATTTGTACTCGATAATCTTATAATATAAGTTGTTTGATCCTCAGAATGTGTTAGAACACCGTTAGGTGGGTCTTCTTTAAATGAATCAACACCAGAAGTAATAAATAAAGAAACAAAATCTTCAAACGTAATGTTTGTTGAGTCTCTGAATGGACGGTCCGAAAATTGAATAATAGATTGAGTGTCTGATTTATTCATAGTTAAAAAACCACCGGTTTGATTTCTTTGAAACGATCCATTATTAAATACACAGGAAAAAAGATAAGAAATAGAACTATTATCAGGTGATTCTTTTTCTGCTGATTCTTTTTCTGCTGTTAAACTTAATACCCGTAAACGATTAACCTCTAAACGATTAACATCTAAACTATTAAAATACGCGTTTTTTCCTAAACTTCGGCTTGACATTATAATATAATTTATTTTATTTTTTTTATTTTTTTTTATATTGTATTCGTTCCATTAATTGTTACAGTTATTCAATCATTTTCGCATTACGAATTTCCATTAATAAGTAAGTGGTCTATCAAATGATTTATTCCTAGGTTATTTTTATCTTCATGAATATAATATTACATCCATTTATATTATATTAGATGAGAAATACTCATATTATATAATATAAATAAGTTATTTTTATTTTTAAAATTTAACTGTTTATTCTTCAACTGTATCTGCCCATGATTTACTTGGATTTTCATTTGTGACTTCATTAACCATTTCTTCCATTAGTTCAGAAGGAGTAACAGTTTCTTCAGTAGATGGACCACTATTTGGACATTCATTACCATTATCAGTAATATTAACACTGGATTCTGCACTGACACCTACTGGTTCAGAACTTGGTGCTTCTTCTTCATCAGTAACATCAACAACGGTACTTTCTTCATCTTTCATTTTTTCATTTTCTTCCTTACGTCGATCATTTTCAATATTAATATTTTCAATTAATTCTCTTTTGCGTTCTTCAAAATACATCTTTGATTTTAATTGTGATTCTCTATGACCACCAATAATTTCATTTAGTTTAGAATCTACATGTTTTTGTTCGATTAGTGTTGGGTCAGGTGGTACAAGTAACCATGAATACATTTCTACCACATAAATATCAAAGGTAGAATTAATTTTTTGTAGCATTTCAGCATGTTTATTAGCATCTTCAAGTGTATTAAATACTCCCTTGATTTTTAAACAAACATTGTCACTTTTTTGACAACCTTGTGGTGATACTACACTAATTAACGCATAATTTTGTCCTGAAACTTTTTCAGAATCTTTATCAACAGTTTCATCTAGTGAAAGACTCCTAATTTGTCTCTCAACTGCTTTATCAATAACTTTTTTCTTTTCATCCGAAATTGGTTTGAATAGATGATCATTTTCCATTGAATATTCAGGTGTTTGTGTAACTTCGTTACTTTCTGTTTCAACTTTGTCAGACATATAATTTATTATATAATTTCTTTTTAAATAGTTTTTATTTAAAAACAAATAAATCATTTAAATCTTTTCTAAATAATTTATTAATAACTTCATTTGCTGACTTATTATAATAAGCAATATAAACTATATAAAACATAAATAATATCATATTATTAATTGTATATTACGGTGAATTATTAATAATATGATTATTTGGAAATAAAGTACAAGTACTTATTTCTCTTGTTGTTCTAACTAAAGGAATTAATGATAATTTATTTATTAAACACAGTTATTAAGAAAATTTATGATTATTTAATAATTTAATTAACATTTAGACACTCGGAACAAATTTCCATTTTAAATCATCACATATTCCTCTCCATATTTTTTCTTGTTCAAATAATTTTTCTCGCGATTTTAACAATGGAAAGTAAATTAAATATTCATCTTTACCTAAAAATTTACAAAATTTATGCAATGTATATGAATAACTCAAAAAATTTTTTCTATCTTTCGGACAATGTTTTTTAAATGGTTCTTGTATCTTATCAAATAGTTCTAACAATACTTCTTCAAAATCTTTTGTGATAGTTAATGGTGGTTTATTTGTAATTTTACTAATTAAATTAGGAATATGTTCATAATATTTGTTTAATTTTAATTTTTTTAGATACTTTTTAATTCTATCAGCAGTTATATAATCTGAATTTGTAATTCTTTCTTTTTTTATCTCTAAAAGTATAAGATTAATTACTGTATCAGGAATAACAGTTACTTCTTTACCCTGTAATTGATTTAACCATTCTCTAAAATGATTTTTTCTTTGATATGAAAATGGTTGACTTACTGTTTCAACATTTACAGAATCACAATAATTCATACCATTAGTAGTGTAATCATAATGTTGTTTACACGAACCGCAATTAGTGCATATAATTAATCCATTTTTTGAATCAATCTCATAATTGTTTTCTCTACAATTTTCACAAGAATTATTTGAACTATCATAAATATTTGGACAGTTTATATTCAAAAAACACTTCTTATAATACCTATTGTATTCTTCACCTTTATTAGTTTTACCTGTTTTACTAATAAATTTTAATATATTAGTATCTTCATTTTTGTCTTCATTTTTGTCTTCATTTTTGTCTTCATTTTTGTCTTCATTTTTGTCTTCATTTTTGTCTTCATTTTTGTCTTCATTTTTGTCTTCATTTTTGTCTTCATTTTTGTCTTTGTTTGTAAATTGATTGTTATTACTATTACTCTCATAATCATTGTCTTTAAAGTTTTCAATAAATTCCCATGCTTTATCTATATAATCAATTAATTCAAAATCATTTTCAATTTCGTATATTTCTTTTTTTAGTGATATTATATCCTTAGTTATTATATTTATTGTATTTAGTGTATTTAAATTATTTTCATTTTTTTGTTTATTTAATACATGTAATTTATCATTAAAAAATTTTAACTTTTCTTTTTTTTTTTCTAAAGTTTCATATTTTTTAAAAATATTATCCATTTTTTCATTATGTAAATTCTCTATGGATGATCTTGAATCTTGATGAATTTTTTTATTAGATAAACGAAAATTATTCATTTCTATCTATTATAATAATTAAATTAATGTTTTATTTTAAATACTTTTGTGTTTCTTGTAGATTATTTTAAAAAACGCATAAATAAAAAATAAATAAAAAATAAAACGTTTTTAATTTTTATAAAAATATATATATTATTATTATAATAATTATGCAAAATAATAATAATTATCCAGTAAATTATGTTGATTATAATGTAAATGTAGTTCCATTATTAGCAAGTTACAATCATACAAATCAGGGTGTATCTCCATTAATTACAAGTGACAATAAAAATAATGATTCATTAGTAGATATTAGAGGTTATGGGTTATATAATCCAGCACCATTACATTTACAAACAACAGATAGAGGTCATGCTTTCTCTAAAACAAATACATATCCAGAATATTTTGATAAAACTCATGTACCGGTTACAAATGATTTATATGTAAATCCTTCTGGTTCTGTTGATGTTAATGGTACTTGGGAAAAAAATATTAATTATAATATTAATCCACCTAGTGGCGATGATTATAAATATTATGATGAATATCAAAGATGGGCACTTAATGTAACTAGAATAACCGATCCATACATATTACCCTTTTTATTTTCTAAAATTAATGTAAAATTTATTCAAGACTCTGTTGTTGATTATGTTAAAAAAGCAAGAAATATTACTATTAATACAAGACAAGATACTGATAATTTACTAAATTTAATGTTAAATAATTATACATTGTATTATAAATCATCCGGTATATTTGGTAATAATGATTGTGCAACAAAATCATACCAAAATACATCTACGGATTTTTCCAGTATACTTGCTAACTTAAATAAAAATATAATTGAAAAATATGTCGAAAATGTTTTATCAGGATTAAATATGCATGAATATTATATCAAAGATATTTCTACATTACCGGTTCCATTAAGTAATCCAGTATTGGTTAGCAATAAAGGTTCTAATGTATTAGGATATGTTGGTCCATATGAAGATAATCAACAATTTACACGAATTATTAACTCATTTAATATGCGTGATGTTGTTCCAGGAAAGATTGATGCGACTAAATTTGGCAATTGATTAAAAATTTAAACTATTATTCGGTTATTTTAAACAATATTAATTTATTTTAAATTTTAAAAATTTAATGGGTTCTTTCGAAATTCATAAATATAATAATTTTGATATAAATAATTTACAAGTTTCAGAATTTAATATTAAATATAACTCAAATGAATTTTTAATTCAAAGTCCGATATTTAATGACTACGAATTATTAAATTATAATTGTAAAAAATACATTGAACTTAAGTTAGATGATTCAAAAGTTTCACATTTAAAATTTTTGACATTTATAGACTCATTAGAACTAAAATTAAATAATTATTCAAATAATAAATCAATAAAAACTCAAATAATTACAAATATTCAAAATAAAAAATCTTTAAAGGTAAAATTGCTAGATAATACAACTTATTTTGATTCAAATAAAAATGAAGTTGATAATTTATATACAAAAAAAATATCAGTATTATTTAAATTAGAATTTTATAAAATTTATTATTCATGGACTGCAGTTCAAATTATACAATTAAATTAATTATGCGTTCTTCATTTTTAAAATTAATTAAATATCATTGTTAATACACTGCAATGGATATTAATACATGTGAAAAATACGATGTTGAGAATTTATTTTTAGAAAAACCAAAAAAACTAGAAGATGTATATGTATCTAATGTTAATTTTACAATTCAAACTCCTAAACTAAAGATTAATAAAGTATCGAAAAAAATAACCTTAACATTAAACGAAAGGATGGAAAAATTACTAAATGATTTTGATAATAAAATTATTGGTTTATTACATGAAAACTCGTCAGATTTCTTTGAAGAAGAAATGACAGTAGAAGATGCTGAGGAAATATATAAACATTCATTTAAACAATCAAAATCAGAATCAAAAATGAGTTTATCAATAAATAAAAAATTAAGTATTTTTAATAAACACAAAGAGCAATTAGAATTAGATTCATTATCATCAAATGATACAGTAATTTGTTTATTAAAATGTAAAAAAATTGTTTTTTATAAAAGTCATTGCGAACCACAATGGGAAGTATTTCAAATTAAATTAAAAGAGGAAGAACTTAAAAAAGATAAATATTTATTTGTAGATGATGAAAATGATAATTATGTAGAAAATGAAAATACTGATAGCGATGAACTTAATGAGATTAAAAAAATTAAAATAAAAAAATGAGAAATTTATAAAAAAAAAAGAATTTAAGATTAAAAATAAAATTACTATTATTTTTTTGAATTTTAATTTGTTTATTAAATAAAAAAAAAATAATATTTATAATTAAATATAGATGAGTAGTTTTTCTGGATTATCAGCAATCTTAACAGTATCACTAGTTGCTCTACTTACAGTTCAAATGTTAAAAGATAAATTTGAAATGGTAGAAAATTACGATGAACATGATGATAATGGTCACAATATGAACAATATGGATTATATGCAACCACACACAATAAGAGATGTATCAACCGCACAAAATGTACGAGAAGTTACTGAAGAACTACCAGTACATGCAAGAAATTTAAATGATGTTGCTAAACATGGACAAACACCATTCGTTACAGGAGATTTCTTTAGTCCCCCATTTGTTTCAGAAAATGCAAATGCTAATGGTTGGAATGGATTTCCTGAAGCATTTGCTATGTATCAGCAACAAGTTAATTCTTCGACACCAAATGCTAAACAATTAGATTTAATTGGTTCAAGCACACAAAGTTTACCTGGTCCAAATACATGGACTCAAGATTCATTTGCACAAGCAAATGTAAATACCGGTCGTGCTGCTAATTTATCACTATGCTCACAAAATATGAATACATTTGGTGTAGGTAACTCTGCTATTGCATCTAGTTTATTACCACAAAATTCAAAATTATTTAATGGTCAGTTAGAAGGTTTCTCTGATTGTGACGTAACAAATACACTCGCATCTCAAGTTTTCTTAACACCAGGTGGTCAAGCAGGTGCTAACAGTATTTCTGGTTCATTAAAAAATGGTAACCAAGGTTTACGTTCTGAACCACCAAATCCTGTATTAGCAGTTGGTCCATGGAATCTTAGTTCAATTTACCCAGATCTAACAAGAAGACCACTAGAAGGTTGTGGTTCTTCATTTGGTCTATATGGTAATGGTCCAAATGGTGGAGGTACCCCAACTACCATTGCTCCTTAAATTAATTTAGAAAAATGTAAAATTTAATTATACAATTGATTAATAATTACTTAAAAACAATAAAAATACTTTAATATTATTTATAATGGAATATTATAGTAAAATTAAAGAATTTTCTGATAAAATATTAGAAGAATTAGGTTCAAGTTATAAAGAACATATATATGTAAATGCTATGTGTATACATTTACGAAATGAAAATTATTTATTCCAAACAGAAGTAATTGTTCCAATTAATTATAAAGGTGTACAATTAGGATACGAAAGAGCAGATATTATTATATACGAACCAATTAAATGTATATTAGAATTTAAAGCACAAACTCAAAGTATTGCAAAAAAAGAAATTGCGCAATTAACTAAATACAAAAAAAATTTAGATATTAATGATGGTATCCTAATTAATTTTGGAAATTTAAATGGTAAATTAGAATATCATGAAATGTTTGAAAATTGTACTTATGAAAATAGTAAAAAAAGTATTACGATTGAATAAATATAATAAATAATTTAATGGAATTTTACTTTATAATAATGTATTAAATAATCCAAACAAAAAATTATTAAAAAGAAAATGGTTATTAATCTATATATAAAGTTAATAATTATTTAAGTTTACAATTTTCAGATATAAATGGAGCAGAATATTTCATTTCTCTTGGTAGTTTTATATCTAAATCTTTTTTATTCTTATTTAACATAGAAAATAATTCTTTCTTTGATAAATTAGGATTCCATTGAATTGTCATATTTCTAAAAAACATAATTGAATATATTTTTAAATTCAGATATCTACTATCAATTTGTTTCATAGGTATTTTTTTAATATCATTAAAATACACACTAAATTGATTTGAAAGTATAATTAGTCTTTCTAGTGTCAAGTTATTTACTAAATTAATCCATGTAATTAGTATATTTTCTTTCATTGACATATGTAATGGTTTTAAGAAAATTTCACTAAATTCTTGTTCTAAACTTACGTTTTTATTTGAATCATTAAAATACATTCTATGTTTATGTGTAAGTTTAAATATCTCTTGTATATTATTTCTGATTAATGTAAATAGTTTCTTATTTGTTTGAAGATAATGTAAAAAAACTTTATTTACATCAATAACATATGTTCCCTCTATAGCAAAAATTATGTGTGTTAAATTATTGTCTTTTGCAAAATTTAAACATTGTGCTAAATCCTCTCCTGATGGCCATCCCCAAATTGTTTTCGCATCAATATAACAACTAAGTGGATGCGTATGAAAATTTACGACTGCTAATGGTGTCATAACTGAATCATTCTTTCCATTTTTAAACTTAAGACCTGACGTCATAGTTTTATTACAAAGTTTTTCATTTTTTGTATTTATCTTACACGAATCATCTTTAAATTCAATTTCCCCAGCAGATTCTACATTTAAAAATAACAAACCTTTTTTTTTTAAATTTCCCAATAAAGTATCTTCAATACAATGCTTTGGTATTGTCCATGAAACAAATTCCGAATCATAATAAATTTTGCATTCTGATGATTTCATCACAAATTTAATAATACTTAATAATTTTATATTTATTTTTTAAAATTTAACTTTTTAGTTTATTTATTATAAATTATATTATAATTATTAATTAAATGTCAGAAACATTGAATGTAAATGTTTTAGTTGCAGCAAAAGAAGAGTATACAAAACAATTAGTATATATATTAAGTCCAGAAATATATACAATTATATTAAATGTTTTTAATGAATCACAACAACTAAAGAAAAAAAGAAGTATTTCATTAAGAAATTTTCAATTACAATTAAAAAAGATTCCAGTTTGGAACACTATAATTATTGAAAAGAATACCGAAAATATTAAATCAAAATTTCCTTATTTATTAGATTTAATTACAGCAATTTTTGTAAGTCATGTAAAAATATTAGCATGTGTTAGACTAAAAACTGATTCAAAGAGTATTCAAGTAAAAGTTCCAAATTTAGATACTTTTTTACATAAGATTATAATTACAATAGCGGAAAAAATTTATTATAATCCAGATATTTTCTTAAAAAAGAAAGAAATAGTTGTAAGTTTAATATCTGAAACTATTGAAGAAACAATTAGAAATCAAATTCCAATTGATAAAATTTTAACTGAATATTTATCAGGAGTATTTGATGAAGAAGAAAAACAATCAAAAAATGAAACTACTAAAGACAATAAATCTGAAACAGATGAAGAATTAGATGAAGAATTATATGAAGATGAAGAATTAGAAGAATACGATAATGAATCAGATGTAAATGAACCTGATAAAAGTATATTTCCTACAAGACCATTACCTCCCAATCTATTGAATAATGAAAATGATAATGAAAATAATGTACAAAACATTGGAGACATTGAAAGTAAAATACCTACTGAAGAAATTAAAAATAGAGTATTATTTTCGGATGCAATTGAAAAATCTGTTAAAAGTACTAAAAGTACTAAAATTCCTAATAATGAAGAAGAATCTGATACAGAATCAGATGATGACTATTCTGATATTGAAGAAGATTCTGAAGAAGAACCAGTCAAATAAAATGTTTGATTAATATTACAATAAATTTAGTAAATTTTAAAAATTAAATAATAAATAATTAAATTAATTATAATGACTAATTTAATTAATTATTATAAAGGTTGGCCATATTCTGGACATTACTTTAATACAATGAATAGTATTTATTCGTCGCTGTACAATTATTTAGTTAATTTTCCTACAACTGGTAAAAAATATACAGTAATATTTGACATAGATGATACATTAGTTTACACTGATCATGCAAATTTATTTCCAAATAAAAAATTTCCAAATCATTGGATTCCTGGTTATATGGTATTTCCTTCTATACCCCAGATGGTTAAAATAATTCAGTTATGTAAAAAGTTAGGTTTCAAAGTAATTATAATTACAGCAAGACCATATGAATCAGAAAGTTCATCAAAAAAAAATTTAGAAATATTAGATATTAAATATGATGAAATGTATCATAATAATAACTATCCAGATTTAAATTTTAAGATTTCTCTTAAGAAAAAACTTAATACAAAAAACAATATAATACTTAGTGTCGGAGATCAATGGCCGGACTTACAGGGATTATCAGGATGTTTATGCATTAAACTACCAAGTTATCAAGATCAAAATGCTTATTTTACATATGATAATATTAGTTATTATAAAATATGAGACTTATTACAAAATTTAATTATAAATATTAGTGTATTTAATTTAAATAATTAAAAACTTAAAACATTAATTAAAATATAAAAATGTTAGTATTTTTAAAATTTTTATATTAAAATATATTATTAATGTTATCACCTGATGTAGAAAACATTTTAGAAATTCAAAAAAAAAGATCATTCCGTGAAGAACAATTAAAAGAAAAAATTCAAAAATCGGTAAAAGAAAAAATTAATAATTATGCTAATTTTGGGCAGACAAATTGTATTTATACTATTCCATCTTTTATTATAGGAGAAATACCATTTAAACTAGAAGCAATAAATAAATTTTTAGTTAGAAAACTTAAAAGTGATGGACTTTATATTATTAATATAAGTTTGCAGCATATTTATATATCATGGAACATAAAAGACATTCAAAAAGCAATGGAAGAAAAATCAAAGAAAAATAAAATTAAATCAGAAAAAGAAGATTTAAACAATTATTCAGCATTTGTTAATTATAGTAAAAAGACATTTTAGAATAATAATGAATTAAAAAGACATTTTAGAATAATAATGAATTAAAAAGACATTTTAAAAACATTTATTTACTTAAATAAATAAAATTATAATTAAAGATAATGATAATTTTATCATTTGATGTTGGTATTAAAAACTTAGCATATTGTCAATTAGATTCATGTACATCTGATATTTTAGATTGGAATATTATAGATTGTTCAGTACCAAAAAATGGTAATGTAATAGTAAAATTGATAGAAGAATTAGAGAGTATTCCGAATTTGTTAGAATCTGATACAATTTTAATAGAAAAACAACCTTCTTTTAATCCTCAAATGCGTATTATTAGTACTGCCATATATGTTTATTTTACATTGAGATTAAATTATGAAAAAGGTACAAAAACCAAAATATTATATTATTCTGCAAAAAATAAATTAAAATTATGTATGGACACGGAATCCATACAAAATAAGAATGAACAAAAGTCAGAAGGAACTTTAAGAGGTAAAAAAGGTAAACGTAAATCTTATTATTATAATAAAAAAGCAGCAATTGAACAAACCAAAATTTTTATAGAGGATAATATTAAAAATAAAAAATCGTGGTATGATAAATATTTAATATTCTTTAATAAAAGTAAAAAAAAAGATGATTTAGCAGATTCATATTTACAAGCATTAGCATATTTATAAATGTTAATATTATCATAATTTAATCTCTTTTGATAAATTGGTTTTTTTTGAGTTTTTCTTCGTTTGTTAATAAATTTTCTGTATTTGAATAATTATTATGATTGTTATTTTTTAGTTCATCATATGTTTCACAAAAACTACAACAGCATAATAATAATTCAGTATTTAAAAAAATATCATCCATATTAATTATTTTTTTATGTTTTATTTTAAATTTACCGAAGTAAATATTTTATTATTCGATGAAAACAATTTCACCCTTTATATTAGTATACTCAACTGAGTTATCTGAATTAACATGCATTGGTTCAATATAGTTTTTATTATGTTCAAAATAATCTTCTGGAGATGCATAAAAGTATTTTTTTCCACCTGATAAGACACGAAAATATAAATATTCATCTTTAGTTTGTTGGTAATCTGATGTACCTTTTAAAATCCATTCGTGTAGCAAATCATTATAATATAAAACATTGATTGGAATACTCATTTTAAATTAATAATACATTTTACAAATTTTTAAGTACTTTTAAATTTTGTAAAAGAATTTACTTTTAAATTTTGTAAAAGAATTTACTTTTAAATTTTGTAAAAGAATTTACTTTTTTTTTCTTATGCGTTCTTTATCAATATAAACTTTACTACCAGTTTTTCCTTTTAGGTAATATAATCCACCTTCTTTACCTTTGAAAACGTGATGAGTTCTTCCTTTAACTACTATAGTAGTGACATGTTTTTGTGTTTTTTTAGGGCGAGCACCAGACGTGTATCGTCTTCCGTAACTCATATCAAAACCAGAAACTTCAGCATAATCATCTAGATCATCTTCATCGCCATGCATGTGTGTAGGTACTAGTTGTCTTTTTTCACATGGTCCTTGACCCATAGCATAACCTTTGTATTCTTTTAAGAATTTTGCTTGAGCACGGTTATTTGGTTGTTTTTCTGCAAGTTTTTGGAAAGTAGAAGAACACGAAGGATCTGCTTGCATTAGTACAGATATTGGAATTCGTGAAGGCGCGTCATTTGATTTTCTGCCGCATTTTTTATTTGATTTATTCCACATTAAATCATCGCCTGTGCACTGAACTTCCTCTAAATCAGCGATACTCATACATGAACCACCACGATAAACCTGTTCCATACCGCATGGACCCATCATTGGTAGAGGTCCCATTTCTTCTTCTGTGAATAGTTGTTCATCCGGCATTACATGAACTTCACGTACTTTGTATAAATGGCCTAATCCAGATTCATTTAATCTTTTCATTAAAGTTGAGCAACCAACCATTTTGGGTTTTTTGAACATACCAGTTCTTCTACTGACAGCAGTTTTTGCTTCAGAAAAGATGTTGACACCGTGTTCTACTGCTAATTTTCTTAGTTTTGGTAGACTTAGTTTTTTGCTGCACATTCTAGTTTTTCGTGCAGGACTACGACGAGTTTTTCGCGCAGGACTACGACGAGTTTTTCGCGCAGGACTACGACGAGTTTTTCGTGCAGGACTACGACGAGTTTTCTTTCTTTTTACTCCAAAAAATAATTCGTCCATTTATATTATATATAAACAAATTATTTTTTTTTTAATTATTTAATTATTTTTTTTTAATTATTTAATTATTTTTTTTTAAACGCCTCTTCTAACCTGTTGATAATAATCGGGAGTTCCATGGGCACTTGCAACTGTTCCTCTTGTGCTTGTGGGAGGTGGAAACAGTACATCATATTTATAATTATGCCCGGGTTTTTTCATATTTAATTTTGAGGAATAAACATTACCGATTTGACCTGGTGGTGTTACTCCTACTTCAACCCCCCTTAGTGAAAATACCGACCAAAATTATGAGGATAGTTTTTTGCCCATTTAGGGTCATTTATATTATAAAATGATGGTAAACTTGATCTCCCCAATGAACCCTGTGTAAATTTAAAATTGTATGGTTGATTCATTTTTGCACGATTTGTCTGATTTTTGGTTTTACCGAAATTTGAGTAATCGTATGTAAATCTCCAGGGTCCTAACCTTTTATTTCCGTTTTTATCTCTTGAAATTCTTGCAGTTCTTTCTGATTCTTGATTATTTCCTGAGTATCTTATAATATCTCCTATTTTTGTATCTGAGTCATTAAGTATATCTTCTACTTCTTGATCTTCATCAGTATTAAAATCTTCAAAAATAAAATGATATTTAGGTTCATTTTTTTCTGGACTTCTTGACCTTTTATCTGTACCAAAATGTAAGTAATTTTTTGTCGACTTCTTCAAAGGTCTAAACATTTTATTACCACCCAGACCTTGGAAGTTTGCTGATATTAAAGTACTCGGGATACTTTTATAGTGTCTTAACTGTTCACCATATGTCTGTCCTAAAGATAATTCTAATGGTGTTTGAAAGTTAGGAACGTTTGCTGGTAATTGATTTTTTTGTCCATATAGTGATTTACGAACTTTTGTAACTTTTCTGTGATGTGTGTTAGTTTTTTTCATTTTTGACGCACTTTGTAAAATCTTATTAACTGAACGACTTTTCTTTAGACGTTTTAATAAAGTTGATTTTTTAACGCATACTTTTGTTCCTTTTTTGTAGCATGAAACCTTATGTTTTTTTGCTAGAG
>Ga0209830_10000450_pt1 | contig 42924 bp, 19 predicted proteins | sample ArcticOcean_MG_C_12_FD_187439 | JGI IMG/M metagenome (GOLD analysis project Ga0209830, IMG submission 187439) | Marine microbial communities from western Arctic Ocean - ArcticOcean_MG_CB8_130 (SPAdes) (version 2) | ecosystem: Environmental > Aquatic > Marine > Oceanic | place: Arctic Ocean...
CTAGAGTGGACGAAACGAGCAAATACGGCGGCGGCGCGAGTTCTGGCGGCGGCGTATCATCTTCGTCGTCCAGAGATTTGGCAAAGGTTTCTTCAAAGGACCAAAAGTTGATGGATTTGGTCGAAAATACTTTGTGGAACAGAAATATGAAAGAGGTCACTTTGGATGTCGTTGACTTGCTCGTGAGACAAATTTATTCTGGCATTCGCACTTACGTCGTGCAATCGGTAGAACTGAAATTCAACTGCTTCTTCTTAATGCCGCTCTTGAACGACTTTTCTCACCACTTGAGAAACGAAATGGAAGACGCTTTCGATGTCAATCTCGATTTAGTGTTCAACGTCAAGACAGTCAGAGCCGCCTTGGAAGAGAGACAACAAAAACTCGAAGCCGAGCTCGAACAAATGGAGCACATTCAGTCAAAATTCGCATCCATTCATTCGCAACTTGAAGTACATTCTGGTGCTTCTCCAGCGACTGTCGCCGCAGCTCAAGCGGCTAGAACGGGAACCTCGTTTCGTTCAGCTGCAGACCGCGAGATGCAAATTTCGTCTGATTCCGTAAGAGCGGCTCAAGAGATGGAAGCCGGAATCGCGCATGCGAGAGAACAATTTGCGCACCACTCGCCAACCAACGCGGGTATGCGACAAAACGAACGCGGAGCAAAGGCTGTGAACTCCCCAGGCACGGTTCAATCAGGCAAATCGAGAGGTATCTTATCGCCACGTAATATTTAATATCGATTTGATCCCGTGTGTCAACAAGTTTCCGGAAAGGAAACTTGTTGAATTCTGTAAAAGCGTTGGGATGTGAGCGCGTTCCAAAAACAAAATGATGTGAAACCCGTTCGTTAAAGTACGTTCGCGAATATATCAGTAGTCCAAATGTCCGCGACAACAAACTTTAGGAATAGGTCGGTTGAAATTAAACAAAATACTATTTATTATCTATCTAAAAAATCTATCGACGACGTGCGCTTTCTAAATCAAGCTACTCGCACCGTAGCCCGAACTCGACGGTCTATATGCACTTGCGCTGTTTCTCGGCGGAGGAGAATCGGAAGAAATACCACTTCCTCCATAAGAAACCTTATAATTGTGCAAATTCGAATTCGCGTTGACGTCGACTCTGATAGAATTCAAAGCTTCAGCCGGGATCAGATTCCCGCGCTTAATGTCCCACAACTCATCCGCTCTTGGCGCATCAAACCCAACTTTGGCAAAACACATTCCTAACGAATTCACTCTCCATATCGAACATGGCGCACCTCCTGACCCCTCGTTACTCCACGCAAGCTTTGGTGAAATAGACGGGCGCTCGCACCAAATCTCTGGAACGCACCGAACGTTCGTATCTGATATCGAAGGCGCATCCGGTGACGTCGTGAAAACCATTCCTAAGGCGATATGTCCAGGTGGCGCAATCGGTAACCAAGCGAATAAACTCGAAGCTTTCCATTGTTGTGCAAAAATCTGCCTAAATCGTACTGGCAAAGGAAATAAGCGTTCAATCATTCTTGGCATGTTTTGAGAACCAGTGAGAGCGAATGCGCTACCATCGTTGACTTCGAACGAAAATGCGCCATCAGATCCTGGCCCACCTCTGCTATCGCTCGCGAAATATCCAACGTTTATTCTCTCTTTCTTCGAAAGTTTTGAAACATCTGAAGAGGCAGCAAATGCGACGACGACTCCAGTGGGAAACCAAGTCGTACCATATTTTCGACTTCCAGTTCCTTCGGAACTCCAATTGCGAGTGAAATTCTTATGATGCACTAATGAGACGGAGAAGTTGCGAACGACATCTCTCGTCAGTTTTGCATCCGCCGCGGCATCTTTTCGTAATTTTTCGCGGTCAGATTCTTTATGAAGAGACTTTGCCGAGATATTCGCTCGCGCGTCCTCAATGGCAGCCGCTCCAGAAGCGAACTTATTCGATCGCATGTTATTTCCCATTAAATCAGAATTTCGATTGTTCGGGGATACAGTCGTCGCAGGTGGTTGCTGCACGTCTCCCGAAAGCCAATCTTCAAACGCGAGCATCTCCGGTTGTCGAGCTTTTGCTGGAGGAGGCTGCGCGCCACTGCCATTGACGGTAGTTTTCTTCCCAAGACCAAACGGATCATCTCGCGATGGGACGTGTCCAGAAAGCTTCGTCGATGAAATAGCTGGTATTGGTTTAGAAATCTCTGGAAGCGTCGCGGCCATGCCCATGGATGCCCAATCACCAAGTCCAGTACCATCATCAATCAAAACGTTTGCGGTCGTGTGAACTTTCTTTTGAGCGGGCGAAATAGGGGCAGCATGCACTTGGTCGTACCTTGGAATCGGCGGACCAGCACCGCCGAGTAAAGTATCAATGCTATTATTCATATTCATACTCACAGCCGGGATCGGATCTCTGTTCGACAAATATATGTCATTATTACCATAGAAGGAATCCATCACGTTATTATTATCCATGTTGGAGACGCCGTTGTTCTTACCAATGTTGACATTCACGCGATCTTCTTCCTCCCACTCTTTCTGCCAATCATCGTCGGGACCAAATGCGACTTCGAATTCTTCTCTCGATACTATTCCAGTCCCAGATGCGTTTACACGTTTTGCTAAATCTAACATTTGCGTTGGAGATAAATCGACGCCCAACCACGATAATCCTCCATACAAAGACTCGTATGATAAAGACCCTGCCCTTTCTACATCGAAAGCTCTAAAACAGTCAAGTAGGCGCATTCTCTTACGTTTGAGTTGCGCTCGTACTCTCGCTGTTAACGCTCGGGAAGCGAGCAAATGAAATTCGTCAGCAGTCGTCAAAGCTTTAGCAAGCGGCGTTTCTTGCCACGGAATTTTCGGTCGACGACGACAGTTTCTAACGGCATCAAAAAAAGAAGCGCGTTTATCGCACGGTGCATCTTGAAGAGCTCGAAGCAAGAGCGAAACCTCGCGCTCTTCGAAATCGAGTTGAGAATCGAGAAATCGAAAACATTGCTCGGCAGTCGCACCTTGGAATACGCCAGCTGGAATATACTTTCTCGATCCTTCTAATAAAGTCCCGCCTGCTATCCGCAAAGCAACCTCTACGTTCTTAAACTGAACTAAATCTCCATTCGAGCGCCCATCAGCATCAGAGAAGTGCATCGCAACGCGAATAGATTCAGCCTCGGCTAAGGAAACGCCTACATAATATCGACCGTTTTGTAACGCGTAGATATTCTTCTGTCGAATCACGCGTTTCAATTCTTCAAACGTTACACCTAATCCCGCAGAAGGTAAGCCAAGTTTTGCTGCATCTTGCGCAACTTCTGTAGCAAGTTCTGCGAGACGAACTTCATCGTCATCAACAACGGCATCGATCGCTCGAAGAACGTCCTTGAGCTCTCGCTCGTTCAGCGCTCCAGAACCGCCGCTATCGAACATAGAAAACGCAGCCCTCAAAGCATCTTCTTGAGCAATTGATAAACGGTTGCTCTGACTACTGGACGAAGATGTAATCGTTTGTGTCAAGTCACTGACGAGCTCTTCCAAATTCGGAATCAAATCCATGACGATGATGGAATTTTTCAGCCGACGGTGCGCGTTCAACGCCCATCCAGGTTTAAAATAATTCTTACTCAACCAACAATAGTCCGGAAACGGCAACGGATCGGTATGCTTCAACTTCAAACCAGGTTGGTGCACTTTGAATGATTGCATTTTGTAGAACGGAAGCCTTTGTGGTTCGGCTAAATCATCAAGTTTCCATGAGACTTGCATTTCGTCGTCTCTCGAATATTTCACAACCGCGGCTGCTTCTTCGATAATTTCTTCCATCTTTTCCTCCTCCTTTTCTTGTTCTTGTTCTTGCTCTGTTTCTTGTTCTTGCTCGTTCTCTTGAACTTGCTCTGATTGCAACGCTTTATCGACGTTTGCGCCATCAAAACCATCATCGCCAGCTTCCTCAGATGCGTTTGCAATTTGCGCCGACGCAACGAATTGCTTCGCCTCGAGCGTAGCAGCTTCCATACGTGTCACGTCCGAAACGATATTTCTCAAATGATCTTTAGCCTTTTCGTTATTCATGATAATATGCTCATACTGTCTACAAAGATGTGATAATCTTCTTGACGCTGAAAGCTTTTCAGGTATAGCGTTTTGTACAATAAATGTGACTCGCTCGCGGAAAACATCCAAACATTTTTGCGTCTCGTCCAAACAATTTCGAGTACCAATTGTGACATTCCTCTCCAAAAGAATGCGGTATGCATGCTTACGCCACACATTTGCAGCGCGTTGCTCTGCGAGTAAACCAGCTTGAACATTCTCTGCGCGCATTGTATTAATAGTGAGCCAAGCCAAAACGTCTCGAAGACGCATCTTTTCAGCCTCTTCGTCCGACATCGCTTGTAACTCGGCGATGCGAGTTTGCGGTAATCTTCCTTCTCCAATTGAAACTTCCGACGCAACAAGCTTGGAAACTTCCGGAGTAATTATCAACTCTAAAGATTGACCGTTGCCTAAACCACGCATACGCCAAGCGCCTTGTGCGTAATCTCTCAAAGTCATATCTTTTCCCAACGTCAAAGCCGCTCGAGAAGCTGCGGCTTGTTTAATATCCATTCCAGTCGTATGCACTTGGTCGTAAAACGAAAAACGCTTAGAGTACGGCATTGCCGCAACTCTTGCTAAAGGAATAACTTCCCAAGGTCCGCGACGCATTAAAATCATCTGCGCATCGTTTTCATCCAAGAATACACATCCTTCAGCCCATGGTAATCCATTCTCGAGTAAAAACTTTGCAACCGCGCGATTGCTTTTACCAGTGATCAACGCCCCAGCATCGATCAACGCGTGCATTGGCGGGTCAGCGGTTGCAATTGATATTAGAATATTATCAACTGTCCAGTCAGAAGACATGTCTTGACACGTGACAACTGTTCGATCGCTCAAGGTTGCTAAAACTTTAGCATCTGTGCCGAGTTCAAATTTTGGAGCGCCTAATTCTGATGGGAGCAAATCCGCCGGAGTTCCCGAGAATCCCAATCTAACAGGGAACAAAACGTCGCCACCTAATTCTTGACCAGTTGCAGAGAGCTTCATTCCTTGATGTTTTGCCGTTTCTGGAAAGACGAACGTATCCAAGTACGTCTCAATTACTTCTGGAACCAAGTACAAAAGTTGATACAATTCTTCAACTTGTTCGTGATCTCGAATATCGACAAGGTTGAGCGGCCACGTTTCGTTTTCGTCACTTAACCACGATGAAGATAACAAATCGGAACCGTGCTGATTAAGTTCTACGTTCGAAATATCGGCAAGCAATGCATCGAATCCGGAAACTTTACCGACTGTAAGATTTGAATACTTACCTTGATGCGCAGATTTCCGCCTTGCTTCGAGTTGAGCCTTGGCTCTGGCCTCGCCGCGAACGGACTTCCCAGCTAAGCGAACCCAATAAGCCCACTTATGCGAACTTGGTCTTTTTTGTTGCGAACCAGCTTCGTTTGAAAATTGCTCAAGCATGGACTTCAAAACAATCTTGAAATCGGAGCGTCGCAAACCTTCGATCCTATACGCGGCTATTGTCAATCCAATGACGACATCAGGATGCGAAAACTCATTCGTTCTCGACGGGATATCTTTTCCAACGAATGGTACCGCTAATAATCTTCTAGAAAGTGGTACGGAAGACTGCGTCCATTCTTCGAGATTTTTAACATCATGTAACGTCAGTAAACCAAACGTCACGCGGTTAATCTTTGATAAAACGTGCGGGAGCAAAGCGTTGAGCCAGTCTCTCGCAAGATTCGCCATTTTTACCCCTTCATCTTCGGCTTCGCGATGCAATTGAGTAGATGCTGCTTTATCACCGCGAAGTAAAAATGCAAGCGACGTTTCGTCGTCCATATTTCGTAAAGCGCCATGCGCTCGCAACCAAACTGAAATCCATCGTGCCAAAAGTGGTCGCAATGATTGATGGTACCATTTTCGATCCAGAACGCACACGTGCGGAACAGCTTGCACGGATTTGTCTTGAATAGCATCTTTAATTCTACTATGAATTAATTTCAAGATCTCCGAAGCTTCTTGCGATCCTTGCGCTTCTTTCGTTGACCCGTTGAATCCATTTCTATCATTTGAAAGCGAAAACACGGCATCGAGTAAGAAAAACGGTAGCTTCCATCGCAAACCATCGCCATTCCTTGATTGACAAAAGTCTAGAGGGATTCTTTGACCAAGAGGCCAATGCAATTCAGATTTTAGCGGGTGTAAAATCAAATCAACTTCGTCCAATATCAGCACGCCGTAGTGAAAGATTTGGAAAATTTCAGCAGCGCAAAACGCCTCTTTTCGAAGGGATTCGACTTCCTCTTCCGATAATGCACCTGCATCAGCGACTCTTTCAGATCGCGATTTTCCTCTTCTTACGCCAAACATTTTCGTTACAATATCTTTCGATTGTTTCAAAATGTTCGAATTCATGCGTGATTCTTCAAACGCGACGTGCGACTGATCGAGTAAATGAAGCGCTTCGAGAAACTTCAGAGCGAGCGATTTAAGAGCCGTCGGCGAGGTAATAACAACAGCGCGTTCATCTCGTGCTTTACGCATTGCGTTTAGTAACTTACCATCACTCAAAGTCGTGTATCGATCAAATTTCAAAGTGACCACAGAGCGGCGAATAACACCAGAATACGACTTACGAAGCGTACCTCGGGAAAACTCGAGGAGAGCATGCGGCACGACTTGACATACCATGCGCGAGTCAGTTGCGAGCAAATAACCGAGCAAAGGACAAACAACGGTCGTTTTACCTTCACCCATGAGCATTTGTGCGCATTCTCCACCGCCGCGCTCGGCAGAAGTCACGAACTGTTTTGTGAGCTGAACCTGTCGTTGACGTAAAATAATGGCGAGCGAAAACTCAAACATCAATAATCTAGGATCGTACGTCAAATAAGTTGGCGCAGCAGACACTGGGGCATCCGCAAACGGATCAATGTCGTTTACATGCGATGATTTCTCGTTCGCTTTGGTTGCGCTTTTCTTAAAGTATGAGCGTTTTTCGCAAAGCATCTTCGCCAAACCTCTGGCGCGCAAACCTAGATCTAACGCTAGGGATTCCTGCCCATCTAATTCGACTGTTTTAGCGCACTTGGAGAGCGCTAATAAAGTATCCGCAGCAGCGGCAGCACACTTAGCACCTTGAGCTGCTCGAGCCGTCAGCAATAAGGCTTGAGCGGTCAAGTGCAACGCTTGCTTAACTTTTTCTGAACTGACTCCAGGCGTGATTTTCAGTAAATTTTTTTCACCGTGTTCACAAGCCATTGCTTCAAGCAAGTCGTCGTACGTAGCCTCTGCCCATGCCCCAGATCGCCTTTGTATACCTAAACGAAGCATCTCGAAACGAACAGTTGCAGAGCGGTCTAAACCGTTTGCAGTAGCAGTTGCGACCATTGCAGCTTCTGAAGCAGCTGCGCGATCAAAAGCAACTTGTTTTGCCAATTTTTCTAAAATCGATCGCAAAACCGCCCTAGCGTTGATCGAAGCTTGGCCAGCTTTGGAAGCGGCAGCTTCGATAGCGATTTGCTTACAATCAAACGTCGTGAATCCTTTCAAAGTTAATTCTTTTGAAGTATCGTTCAGATCTTGCTTTCGGCGCGCGATGCGTTCGGCACTTGATTTGAGATCTTGCCGTAACCTTGTCAATGTTTGTTTCGCAATTGGCGTCGCGGCAGAGGGGTGTCTCGAGACATCAAATGGTAATCCGCCAGTTCCGTTTTCAAGACAACTCTGAACAGCATCACCAGCGTGATCATCATCGCAGGAAACTATGATTGAAGCTAAATCAATTACTGCCAACGGTTGTGAGCTTAAATAATTCAAATCGACATTCGCGAGATTGTTAGCGCCATATTTTTGTAAAACTGCGGGATCGTTTTCAAGAGGATATTTACGTTGTCTCAAAGTCGCAGATGCGAACCTTGGCAACGCCCATCTCGATCCGTTCAAGAGCGTTTGATACCACGTATCAATAGCCATCTCACATGCCGGCGGTGACGTAAATCGTTCGCCGATAAACTTCATTTGCGACGGAAGTCTCTCTCGATTCTCTTTCAAATATGGTTTCACGCGTTTCAAGAGTTGACCGACGGCGCCGTCTTGAGTAAACATCGCTGAAAGTTTTACACCTAGCGTGCGTTCTTCGGCTCTCGGGCACTCTCTCGCTATGTCAGAATTGGCCGCTAAAACTCGTAAAATAGACATCAAGGTTCCAGCTTTTTCGCTTTGTTGTCTTGGAACGAAGCGTAATAAAGCCCTACCCCATCGATGCGGATCGTCTCCAGGAAGAACCCTTAACTGTACTGTGCCAGTGAGCAACTCGAATAGTAATGGAAAGCCGTGCTCTTTTTGCAAGGCGAGGGAGCCAGAATCGATCCATTTGTTCACGGCATTCAAACCATTGCTGCCGTTTACGGAGACATCATCTGGTCTAGAATAGCTCGAAGTCCAACCGGCAAGTTTTCCAAGAGGACCGTCGCCTGTGATTGCCTCGTCAAATGCAGAAAAATCTTCAATAGAATCAAATTCGCTTTGCTCTGGTATTTGCGGATAAAACAAAGGAAATCCTTGCGATTGGCCCAGACTATTGCTTTGCTCATCTATTACATTCATTGACAATTTGCGTTCATTGTGGACCAACAAACGTAAATAGCTCGCCCGATTTAATAATATTGGATCCGCCGCGATTAACTCTTCGAGCGATTTCTCATCTTTATTCTTCTTTCTAGTTCGGAAACTCGCTCGTTCAGCTTCGGTGACTCGTGCGCTCGCTGTCGTTTGATCGACAACATCGAGCTCTTCCCCGGCAGTGAGTCTGACATTTGCCGATATCGCTCGCCAATTTTGAACGTACTTTAAACACTCGACTGATTCATTAAAACCAAGTCCGGCTAAGCGGTCCATCGCCGCTGTACCTTTCGCGGCTCTCAAAATTTTAATTCTCGCCGCACACGCGTCCGGATTCGGATCTTCAATCGCAGCTAAACCGAGCGCATCCCACAATTGGGCTTCTTCTGATGTTGGATCGTTCTCACTCAAGAGCAAATCGACGAGTTTTTTCACGTCATCGTACCTTCTCGCCAGAAATCGCATGGTACATAAATAAAGAGCAGAAGCTAATGAATCACATACTAAGTGCGCGTGCGATGCGTGCACAGTATACACGTAGTGTTTCGAATCACCAACGGCATCACGCCATGCGACATCCCAACGATCGACGATAACATCGGCGCCTAAACCTTTAGTCGCGCCGAGTTTTGCCACGGCATCAATAGCCGCTCTTCGAGGCGCCGCGCCAGCCGGTAATAAAACTGCAAGTTGTCCATCCCTAGCTTCTAAAAGCATCGCGTGCGGCAAACCTGATAATAAACGATCGAGCATTGGAGTTCTTGCTGAAGCTAAAAATAAACCAGCGTGTTCTTCACACTCTAAACGAGTTTGCGAACTCGATGTTGTATCTTTTACTGCGTGAAACGAAATACCTAAACGCGGGAGCTCGACTCTTTGCACTGGGACGAAATTAGCATCGGCCTTCGTACCAGAACAGTTCTTATCAACCCAGACGAGCGCGTGCGCTAAGCCTTCAACTGCGGCAATTGATCTCGCCAACGCCTTAAGAGGATTATTTTTTGTTTCGTCTGATTCCGCTCTCGGGCTCAATAAATTTGACATTTCATCGATTTCGCCTTCCATCTCTTCGACAGAGGAAGTATGACCGGCAGCGGCGTATAACAAATCGACCAAGATTAACGTTCCCTCGGGCATATTTTGCGGATCGAAATCAAAATCACTCGGATCTTTTGTAGGCATTGGAACTCGATGAACTATGCCCCTCGCATCATCGACAAATAAACCCGATTTCGATGAACTCACCGAGCCGCTAAAAACTGAGTCGAGCGAGCTCGTATTTGCAGTAGTTGGAATTGGCGCCGATCCTTTTGCTCCTTCGATTTGCACGTAAATCATCGTACGCGGGTGTTTAGCATTTGGTCGCGCGGACCCATACAAATCCCCAGTGACTTCCGACCGCCAAAAGGAATAATCTTGGAGCAAAGCTTGTGGGATTATCCCTCTCAAATGTCTTTCAGGCACAAACGCTTGTCGTCCAAGCTTGCTAGAGATATGTCTCGTCACGACGAGAGATTGTACTCTCGACCCAAGGCGTACCGCTGAAAGCAAAAATCTCTCGTTCGGGTCTTTCAAACTCGGTTCTCCATCTGGATCGACATCCGCGAGACACCACGAAGCATTCGAGGCAAAGACCAAAGCTCTTCTCCAGCGTCTACCGAAAGATTCAACGCGAAAGACTTGCACTAACGGAGGGTCTCTTGTGACGACAACTTCGGTGAGTAACTTATTCGCGTTTTCTTCATCCACGGCTGAAGTTTTTGGAACTTTCGTCGCTTTTCCCCACCACCAAGATGATTTTTGTACCTCCGGAGCGACTACGTCCGGAGCACCGACGCCTCGCAAAGTCGCGACTGGACCTTTGAACGTCTCCGTCGGAAGAAACAACTCAACGCCTTTTAGAAACGCCGCAGCTGGACCGTGAATGATAGGATCAAGACGCTCCATAATCCATCGTTCTTTTTCGGTCAATCCCGAGCCAGATCCAATACCAACGACGCTCAAGACGTTCATCACTTTAGCACCCGCAGAATCTGAACTCGCGTACGGACGAGTGAAATTATGCGTCGGTACTCTTGGATCTGGATCCCAAATTTCGACATCGTGACGCAAGCCAACCAACCTAAGCCATTTACGGTGTTCAGTATTCCGCACTTCTGCGCAATGCACGACTTCATCCGAAGCATCGTAATCAGAACTTTGTTGATTGTTTCCATCAACGTCTTTGTTAATATTATTTGAAACTGTCGCGATGATTGATTTCTGAGTTGAAACAGCAAGCAAACGCTTGAAAGAATCATCTTCATCTTTATCATCGTGATCGTTCAACAATTTGTGTTTAAACTCTTCGTTTCTCTCGCGCAAAACTGAATCTAATGCAGCGACGAAATCGGGCAACTCGCGTATGGAATTTTCAAGCGGTCTCAAACGGTTTCGTCTAACCGTGAATTCACCAAGTTGACAGTTCACCTCCATTTCAGCATTTTGCGTCGTCGTTGCTAAAAGCCATTCGCCGTAATGTTGTTTGAATTTTTCATGAAGCACTTGTTTAGTATTCTCGGCTTTTCGTGTCGCTTCTTCGGAAGTTTCATCTTTCGGATAAGCGACAAAACGCCCTTCTCCAGAAAGGCGCCATTTGCGATCGTGCGAAGATGCATCTACTATTTCTTGTTGCGACGGAACGGATGAGCTACTTTCTCGAGTAGTCAAAGCAACAACGATACCATTCATGACGTCGTTAGCCAAGAATTCGTTATCTTTAGCCCAAGCGAGCATATTTTTTCGTTGTCGTTGAAATAAATCGAAAATCTCATTCGGTGGAAAACCCAATTCCATGCTATATTCACCAGTATCTTTTGCTAATTTTCTATCCGTTGACTCCGAACCATCAGGTGTATCTGTAAAAGTATGATTGACAAAAATATATGACTGTGCTGTGAACAATGTCATCGCTGCATCTATGTCATAGTCTTCCAGTTTTGTCCAATAATACGTATACGCTAAATGCGCGTGTAGCGCGCACGCCGCGCGAACTGCGCCACATTTTGCCGCACGATTCAACCAACGTCTAATAACTGGACGAACTCGAGCTGATATGACTTTTTTCACACGTTCTTGAGCAACTTCTAACGATTTTTTTGCTTTCTGAGGTGGATCGACCCCTCTAGTTTTAAGTTTAGGGTCCTCGATATCTTCTTGTTCTAATAAAGTCGTTATAAACGCAAGCATTCGCGTCAAAGCGCGCGCAGCAAACAAAACACCAGGCACCGCCGGTGCATCATGTCGACCAGTATCGAGCTCTAAACTTAAAGCAAGTAATTCTTCGGCAGCGTCGATGAGTGGGGCGGGTGCGTGAGATAACTCATGAAACAATACACCACACGGCGTAGCCATATGTCTTCTCGTAGTCGCTGGGATTTCCTGTGGAACGTATACTAATCCAGGTGGCTGCCAAGGCCCGGGCTCAAATAGTACGGCATCTAAAACTTGTTGAATTTCGTGCGAAGATAACGCTCTACACCGCGTGGCATCGGCAAATAACCTGAGAGATAGCGGAATCCGAACCATCGGTGCGGTGAGATACGTCAGCAAAAGCTCGGTTTCACTCGGTTTAAGCAAATCATCAAACGTGGGTAAAACTTTCAAATGCAAAACATCTTCTTCACTATCGATCCGCGTTCCGCATAAGTTTGACGGATTCCCACCGGAAGGAGGGCATCTCGGTCGCTTATCACCAACTGATTTCGCTAAAAATCCACCACCAAATACTGAACGAAACCCATACAACTTCTTCTTCTTCCCAGTTTTTGGATCAACATCGAGATCTGAAACCATTCGGAGCTCTTGCGCCCAAGGAGCGACTTTCATTTCACGATCAAATGCGTTAACGTTGAGCATATATGCACCGGTTTTATCGTCGCGTTCAATTTTCCACACTAATTGCGAGTCTCGGAAAGTCCAACGACGCAAATCTGGAAGAGAATCGCTCGTTGGTGCCATTAAAGATTTAAACATAAAGACAGAATCGCGTAACGCGACAAGTTCTGGATAATGATCCGCAATATCTCTATTCTCGCACGAAAAATAACTCGCTAAAGAATCGGGAGCTCTGTCGTAACCGACCGATAACGCTACTTGATCGAGCAATCTCGCCTCTCCCGGTCCAAAAGTCATCCCTTGTTGGTCATCTTCCCATCGGAAAAGAGTGTGAGAAGGTTCAATAGACTCTGAAATTGAATGAAAATAATCTAAAACTTTCGTCAATTTCGTCATTCGTTCAGGGCAATGAAATCGCAAATACTCTGCTTCAACGGCAAACGGTCCAGTATCGAATCCAAACATCTGCGTCGGTCCTTCGTTCGTACCGTCGTAGTGCTCGGAAAATACGCTCGGGAAATCACACGGTATCATACGTAACGTGGCATCTGTAATTGCGGCCATGCACGATAGAGTCAATAATCTATTCGCATCGAAAGATCGCGTCGCAGAAACCGACATTGAAGCCGTGGCAAAATGTCGAAGACATAAATTCAACGACCTCGATATTTCTAACTGCGTCTCGTATTTCGGCCTCGCCGAACGCCAAAAACAATGTGTTTCTCTCTTTTCATGCGTAAGCGGCATTGGACATGGTAGAACGTGTACAAAAAGATGAACCAGAAGTGCGACTCTGTGAGCGTACGAATTCGTCGTCAAATCAGCTTGGTTCGCGAGAATCGAACAACAATGTGCCGCTTTCCGCATCGCTATTGCGGCTTCTTCTACACTACTGACTACATCTGGAACTATGGATAATTCAACCGGTCTTATAATTGGTGGCGGCTTAGCATTACCGGCGAGTAAATCTGTACCGCCTTCAAGCATAATTTTACCGAAAAGTTGCATATTGCTCGAATCACGAGGCGCTATTGGAGATGCTAACGGTGGCGGAAGCAACGTCGGTCTGCGCGCATTTGTCGCTCTTAAACGAGTCGCTTCGACGCATTTCAAAATCATGGCTAACATATCAGGGTGCACTGGCCCGGCAATTAAATTTGCTTGATCGGTGCCTTCTTTTTCAATTTTAGCTAATTTCTCTGCATACGGCGTCGCAAATTTAGCGAGCGTCTTACACGCAGTCTCCAACGCCACGCAAGCGGATGTATTTAACAAAGAAATCTCAGAAACATTCCTTAAAGCTTCTTCTAACATGACATGTCTAACACCGACTTCGACCAAAGCGTTTGCTCTTTTTGGAGGACAACCCAACGAGCACAGCGCGCATCTTGCCGCTTCTAAAGCACATAGCGAGAACGACAAATCGCCACCCGTGGGTTTTGGAGCAAATTGAATCGTCCTTAAAGGTTGTGCTCCAACCGAAGCCATTAGAGGTCTGTTGTTAAGCATAGGTAATATTCTCGCATAAATATGATCTTTTGCGATTTCAGCCGTTTTCTGTGGATGCACAAGTGGTCTTAAAAGCAAAGCCCAAGTCGATGAATCTAAACATACATCCATCGGCACTTCAGTGAATTGCGTAGTTAAGCCGTATAAAAATCCATCTGAAGAAGGGTCGGCTTTGATTGGATGGTATTCTAAACCATCCCCAGTATTTGTAACCGAGAACACGAACGATCCTTGCAATCTTTGCAAAGTAAAAATCAACGCTCGAGAGTTTCCATCGTTTTGTGTGGACCAACCACCCGGAAACATTAAAAGAGCACCCGGGCGCATTGATCTCACTCGATCAATAAATACGGAAAGAAAAGCCGTGAATGCGTTATTATCTTTCGTACCAGCTGGTATTTGACGACATAACAACGTTAAATCGTCCAACGAACGTCTAACTTCCATGATTGCGTTCGTTTCAGGAACTGTCAAAGGAAAATGTAAACTCCCTAACGCTCTCGATATAGTCGAACACGAATCGCTCATGGTCTCTAAAGTCTCTCTAATTGGTAATTTCTCATCTCTTATTCTCATTAATCGTTCGTCGAACCCGAACGCGTCGTCTGCCATGCAATCCACGAACGCAATTTGTTCCCAAACCGCCTCTAAATGCGTTGGAACGCCAACGCCTCCTAACGGCCCGGTCAACCCGGCTCGTTCTAAAGCGCCTTTGAAAAAAGTCCTTTTCGCATGTTTCTTCTGATGTCTTTGCAACGAATTCAATTCTCTCGATCGTTTATTAGAATTTTTATGATTAGTAATTTCATCATCATCGCTTTGATCGCTCTCATTAGTATTATTAATAGAACCGTTATTATTCGTCTTATTCGCCTTCCTCGTTCTCTCGCGCTGAATAGCGTCCGACAACGCCGTTACCCACTCTTGCAAAACCTGCTGCGTCTCGCACTCACAAACAACGACAGAATTCGATACCCCGGAGTTTATTTCTTTCACGTTAACGTCAGTTTTGGAATAAAACGCGAACAACTTCTTCCCAACGTATTTCTGCCCCAAACCGTGTTCTTCTAACGATTTCTCATCCTCTAACGTAATCACCGTCGATTTCGACGTGATCGAGAACGACCCTTTCGGTTGCGTGTTATACCCGAAATCTTTCGGTTCACTCGCGTAATATTTCAACACCGACTTACTATTATTTACGTTATTAGTAGTAGTACAACTCTCGTTACTCAGATGTAACTGAAAATGTCGTAAACGCCATGTGTTCTTCCCGTATAAGTCCTTCCCTCCACGTTTCGTTAAAGTGCCTTGGATCACTGGCGCCTTGAAATCGGACATCTCACTCTCCCCTCCTATTCTATGTCGGAGCCCAGTACTACGATAGCAGTCAGCGGCGGCGGCAGTAGCAGCAGTAGTAGATTTGTACCTCGCACTCAATTAATTACTTTGTCTCGTCGAGAGAGAAAATGGGAAAAGAAAAAAGAAGGGCATCGAGCAGTAAAAACAATGTTTAGGGTGTGAAACCCTAAATTTCATCTTTTTTAGACCATAGAGCACACAAGAATTCTCCCCCGTAAAATGTGCACCTTACTTCTTAAGTCGTCTCCGTGCACCGATGCCATATTTAACAGAACATCAACACGGGAAGTCCAAGGTCAGACTGGGAAGGACGTGGCGATGCGCGAGCACTGGTCAGCACGACTTCGTCGAGTGGGAGATCGAAGTACAACTCCTATCGCGAGCGATGAACGCAGCGTATACGAATGGAACGAACGACGGAATGACGACGACTGATACGACGAAGAACATGGTAAGAACTTATTTATGTCATACGTGCGCGCGTGTGTGTGTGTGAGAGAGATTGAGAGAGAGATGTCTGTTGTTGTTGTTGTCGTGCTCTCATTTTTTTCCGTTCGCGTTTGACCCTGTTCGATCGAATCGCGCTGTTAATAAACGAAGAAGAACAGATAGTTGGCCCCAGTGAAACGTCGTGGTCTTTGTGGTCCGTAAAAAAACCGAGATTCGTAGCGCGGGGCGGCGAGAAAAGCGAATCGATCGACCCGGGCTCTTTTTTTTTTTTACGAAACGCGTCCGGCGCGAAACCTCGTCTGACTTCTCAAACTCTTCTCGTTTCATCGTAAACGCAGTGCTACGTCGTCGCGCAACGATGCAAGGAAAGGACGTCGATGGAAGATTACGCGATTAAACTCGCGAGAACGTTCTTGGAGAACTATACTTTATTGGAAGCGGTATCGGTAGAGGTCACGCAAGCGCCTTGGGAACGCTTAACGAACGGGCATCGACATGGATTCACGTATAGTACTAGAAATGGCTACAGGAAATGTTTTGTCATCGTTCGAAAAGATGATTTATTGAACCCTTCGGTGACTTCTGGGATCACCGATTTTCGAGTATTGAAGACGACGAAGAGCGGATACGAAGGTTTTCTAAAAGATAAATTTACAAAGTTGCCAGAAACGAAAGAGAGGATTTTGGCGACCGCGATTGATTGCTCGTGGTCGTATGATATGAAAAGTACTGAGGGCATTAGAAAAACAGGGTTTCTTAGGAAGAGCGCGTATATCGACTACGACGAAGTGCACGAAAAAGTTATAGGACAAATCAAAGAACAGTTTTTCGGGGACACGAAAGTTGGAGTATATTCGCCTTCGGTACAGGCCACTTTATATGACATGGGTGCAGCAATCGTGACGAACGTACCGCCAATAAAAGATGTGAAATTCACGTTGCCGAATATTCACTTTATTCCAATGACCCCGAACGGCGCCGACCATGCGTTCAATGACGACGTATATATCGCGACTTCGGAGCCTCACGGGACGATCAAAGCCACCGTCTCAAAAGACGCAAACGAACCAGTCACGATTAGGAGCAAATTATAACACATTAGAATAATTTAAATATACATATATTATTATACATACTAAAGATACCCCCTCGTCAAGGCCGATATCATGCCTTGCCTGACGTATCCACTAATTTGATCTTTTTGATCTTTCGAACACTTAATGTACCCGATTAAATTCGTCCCAAGCATCGCGATGGCCATCGCGCACACTAAAGCGTAATTAAAATTCAACTTCATTAAACTCGTTGACAAAAAAACTAACCAAATCATAGGCGCTACGTATAAAGTTAACCAGAATATCCTCTTCTCGCCTGGGTCGATTTTCCGCATCCCTCCTTCGTCCCTTGACTCGAACTGCCACTTCGATTCCCCGGTATCATCGACTTCGTTCCAATACCTGAGCCCGACCAATAAACGCCCACTGACGTTTTTGCATACCCAGAAATCTATCGCTAACAATAACACGATCACGACGAAGTTTAACACGAAATCGGAGTTGAACCATTCACAGAAGACGTAGACGAGAATCGATACAGCTTTCAACGCTAAGTGTGTCATTAAAACCATCGTATGTTTCTCGTACTGTTCTTCTTCTTCTCCTTCTCGTTCTTGTTCCTGTCGTTGAGGCCGAGGTTGCGCTGATGTTAAGGCCATCGCTTTTATTACTTTTACTATCAACAGTATTTCTGTTGATGATGATGGTTCTTCGCTGTTTTGACTTGACTTTTGAGAGGGTGGACTGGTTTAGGGTTTAGGGTTTTGATGTTTAGGGTTTAGGGTTTCAAGATTCGTTTTTGTATCGACGTATTAAAAGATCTCGCGCATCAAATTAAAATCCACAGAACAGAGTGTGCAAACGAGTTAATCTTAGGCACTGCATCAGGAAACATACAAAGGAGCAGCAAACGGACCGAAGCAGAGAGTTTTCGTTACGATCATCAATATTTAAGTCCGTTTGTTCAGATTTAAACGCGGTTTTAGCTTCCTAAAAAAAGAGACCAGCATCCGGCAAACAATCGAGAGGCTTATCTTTGTCCCCAAATATCAATTCGTCCCTGCCTATAGAAGAAGCAAAACAAGCGAAAATGATGATCGCAGATAAACGAGAAGAAGAGGAAACGAGAGACAGAAAGGATTATACTATCACGAAGAGCAGAGAGTCGTGGACCGATAAAGATCACGAGTTGTTCGTTGAAGCGATTAAACTGTACGTCCTGTTTTAATTCGTTGATTTATTTTTGATTAGTGCTCTGATTGATGGGCTCTAACTCTCTACTAGGACTGACTGCTTCTCGTCGTGGTCTTCTCGTAAACGCGCGCGCGCTTGTTTGGTTGGTCAGTTATTTGTCCCATTTCCTAACATTTCTCTCTCTCTCTCTCCTTACTCTGTTCTATATATGTACGCATAGGTACGAACGCGATTGGAAGAAGATTGCGAAGCACATAAACGTAAACAACGACTCTGACGATAGAAAGGAGAAGACGATTATACAAATTCGTTCGCACGCGCAAAAGTATTTCTTGAAAATCGAAAAGCTCGGGAACACCTCTGGCGTAGTTATACCACCGCCGAGACCGAAGAAGAAGGCGCAGAAACCGTATCCGCAGAAAAAAAAGACGACAGATACGAATAAGACGACGAATAAGAATAATCTCGAGGCTCAACTTTCCGATACCGCTATTATTGAGAAGTTTGAAGCCAAGGAAGAGGAACAACGGAAACAAAGACAACGACAAGCGATGATGACGATGATGACGCCACCACCACCAACAACAAATACTATGATGATGATGCCACCGATGCAAATGACTAATAATAATAATAATAATAATTTTACGCCTGCCGGAATGTCTTTCATGAAAGAACCAACTGACTTTTTAAATTTAAGCGGCGGTGGAGCGTTCATGAATTATATGATGGGCGACGACGATGACACGAATAGCGCTCTTAACATCTTAGGAAACAACAGCAAGGCTACTAAAAGCACTTCTGGCGATGAATATTTAATGGATCGCTTGTTAGTCGATGCCGCAACGACTTCGTATGATGAAAGCAACCAACAGCAGCAAATGGCACAATCACCGAGAAAACGGAAAAACGCCAGTTCTTCTCCATCTCAATTAGTAGTAGGGGGCTTTGTCACAAACGGCGTCGAGAACTCGACGTGGAATCCAATGCAGAATAACTCGTTAACAGAAGCAAAGAAGAAAATAGATAATCAAAATACGCCAAATTTTCAAGTAGTGTACGCAGCAATCGCGAAATGTTTCGAGGATGGCATGACAGCCGAAGAATCGTCCATGAATTTGCAACGAATGCGCCCGATCGACCGAGAAACGGCAATGTTACTCATCGATAATTTGAAAAAGAACTTACTTTCAAAAAGGCAGTGGGAGTATCAAATGAACCTCGTCGGCAATGGGTTTCAGACTTTTCTGAATTCGCCAACTGATATAAATGCGACGACGACAAATGCGACGAAACAAGCTTTTGAAAATTTACGCGAGAGCGTTCTCGGTGGACCTATGTCCGAGAACTTGATGAATTACTTAGTAGATGAAAAGGCGAAATCGAATAGTGGTGAGGACGGCGATGATCACGCGCACACGTGTTCTTTCGAGAACAACTCTGGTTCAAACGGAAAGAAAGTTTCAGATAATTGCGGATCAGGTGGTACTGATCAATCTCAACAAACGAACGCGTATACCAAGCAAAAATAATAAATGTAGCACGAACAACAAACAAACAAATTACCAAAACGCGCGAGCAAAGCGAGCCAAGATAGAAATTGATGTAGCTCAATCACAGGGATAGAGTAGGGTAAAGAGTACCACATAATGGTCCGGAGCGAACCATACCAAACAAGATTGTAATTACTAGTACCAGTACGTGTATATATTTATTATATTATTATTTCATGAATCGTGTTTTTTTAGTACGTTATATAAGCCGCAGCTTGATCTTGCAAGATCTTCGCCGATTTTTTCGGATCTAAAAACAATCTTTGACACTCTTCCAAATCGGCAATAGTAATCTCTTCTCTACCACTTTGTCTCGCAATAACGGCCGCCGGTGTCATTAATTGAGCCGCGTGCCTCAACGTCGTCTCATCTCCGACTTCACCTAGTCTCGCCAAAGAAGCTTCGTCCATTTCAATCTCTTCTACGTCCGCTCTGACCGCGAGGATGCGCACGTTTTCTTCGCTCGTATACGGAATCGTTCGTACGATCATTAATCGATCTAATAAGTCAACTGGAATACCATGTGGGGCAACCATACCATCCGATCCTTTCACTGGGCATACTCCTCTGTTCGTAGCAAAAATGACAATCGGCGCCAATTGCGATTCAAGCGCTTTGTTCAAAAACGTGAAACACTCTTGATCGAGCATGTGCACTTCGTCGATGAACAATACGCCAGGCACTAACTCAGCAATCCCTGAATCGATATATCTGTTAACAACGTTATTAATTTCTTTTCGTAATTTTTCAGTAATTTCCGTCTTTTTCGGTTTCATTATTTGCGACATCATCGAAATGATATCCGACCCTCCTTGCGGTCTCGCATTCGCGGCATCCAAATCATGCAAAGTAACGTCTTGCACAATCTCCTTTCGTTTATGCACATCGCCTTTCGGTAGAGGGACGTACTCCTCGGCTTCTAAATCGAACTCAGAAGCATACGCATCACATCTACCGACTCTTTTCACAGATCCAGAATTCGCCTCCAAGTAAATAACGTCTCCCAATTTCACTTTCTCCTTTTGCATCGCGTCATAAATCGACGGGTCTAATTTCAACTGCTTCGTCCCTTTCACGGTCTTCAAGCCAACGACTACAGAAGTGATCACTTTCCCGTACCCCCCAGTCGTCGACTCAGTTTCCTCTGGCGTCATTTCAACGATCTCGCCTTCGTATACTTCCTTATTTTCCTTAATCCTTAACCCGATCGCTCTTCGAAAGTTCTCCATTAAAACTTCCGTCTTCTTCACTTCGTGCGAATACACTTCCGAACCGACCATTGGGCAAAACGGTACCTTCGTCCCTAGCTCTTGCGCGATACCTAGAGCTAACGCCGTCTTCCCCGTTCCAGGTGCGCCAGTTAACAGAAGAGCTCGACCGGCCATTTTTCGTTCTTTGATCATATCGCACACGATCCCTGAAGCTTCTCGCGCCGATTCTTGACCGACCCAACCTGCGGCCTGCGCCAACGCTTCGCCTTTCTCGTTTAATCCGAGTCCCTTTTTAAGATTAATTAGAACAATTGTTTCAGATGGTTTAAACAAATCGAATCGAATCAAATCAAATCAAATCGAATCAAATCAAATCGATCACGGGGTTAATCAATAGTAGCACAGCTCAACGTACACAGAGAGTTCAGAACAAAGAAACTTTGATGAGTTCTTCCTCGTTTCTCTCTCTCTCTCTCGTGTGTGTGTTTCTTCTTCTTCTTCTTCTTCTTCTTCTTCGTCAAAGGTTTGAAGAAAATCCAAAATCATCGCGCTTAAGACACACACACGTACTTATTCATAAAACGAAAAAACGAAAAAAAAGAACGAGTTCCGAGTGTTCAGTACCTTGATGTGTGTATGTGTGGCCACTCTGGCCTTCTTAGTCGTGCTCTCGACTTCATCGATCTTCATATTTCTTTTCTTTTCTTTTGCTCTTCGTGCTCTGATGTCTGACACTGATGAATTATATGTAAAGATCGAATTACAAAGACAGGGGGGCTAATTTTGAAGGCTGCTGTGAAAGAAATTTCGGGCCAATTTTGACTTTGAATGATTTAGGGTTCAAAACCCTAAACCAAACCCTAAATTCCAGAGCAGCTTTCAAAAAGCCAAAAACGAGAATGGTAGCAACATCAGAGTTAGAGACAGACAGACAGAGAGAGATATTTAATTAATTAATTAGATAAAATGTTCGCCAGTACTACTACTACTCACGCGAGATCGATCAGTTCGTGTTCAGTGAGTTCGTCCAATAGAAATAATAATAATAATAATAATAATAGAAAACAATCATCATCGCTTCATTCGATTTTGAAGGGAAACAAAACTTCCTCAGCGAGCTTTGTGAACTTTTCTTCTTCTTCTTCTTCTGAAGGAACTGCGCAGAGAAAAGGTACTGCGCAGAGAAAACAGACGAAAACGAACGTAAGAGGGAAGAGAACTACTACAGTGAATCGAGCGATTCAGAGACCGGAGTTGATTGATTGGACGAAATTAGGGTTTGGGTTAACCGAGACGCACGCGATGTACGTCGCGAAATGTAAGATCGATGGGCAATGGGGTCGAGGCGAAATAGAGCCTTACGGAGATATTTCGATATCACCGTCGGCGGCGGTGTTGAATTATGGGCAAGGCATATTCGAAGGCATGAAGGCGTTTAGGACGAAAGAGGACGAGATCGTGACGTTCAGGCCTCAAGAGAACGCGAAGAGGTTCGCCGAAGGCGCCGGAAGGATGTCCATGCCGCCGGTGCCAAAGGAGATTTTCGAGGATGCTATTTTGAGAGCGATTAGCGCGAACAGAGATTTCGTTCCACCAGTTGGTCTAGGGTCGTTATATATCAGACCTTTGTTAATTGGCAGTGGGGCTATTTTGGGCTTAGGGCCTGCGCCTTCGTATACGTTTTTAGTATACGTCTCGCCAGTCGCGAGTTATTTCAAGGGCGGACAACTTACGCCGATCGATTTGATCGTCGAGGAAGATTATCACAGAGCCGCACCTGGGGGGACTGGATCGACGAAATGCGTCGGTAACTATTCACCAGTGTTGAAAGTACAATTACAAGCGAAAAAGGACGGGTATTCAGACGTCATTTATTTGGACGCGAAGGAGAATAAATATATCGAAGAAGTGTCTTCGTGCAATTTTTTCGTCGTGAAAGGGAAAACGATCGCGACGCCTGAACTTGGTGGGACCATTTTACCCGGTATCACTCGAAAAAGTATCATCGAGCTAGCAAAAGATAAAGGGTATACGGTCGAAGAGCGTAAGGTTAGCGTCGAGGAAGTCATCGAAGCCGATGAATGCTTTTGCACCGGCACCGCCGTCGTCGTCGTCCCGGTGGGATCCGTGACGAGAAGGGGCAAAAAAACAATCTATTCCGAAGGGAAAATCGGTAAAACCGGTCAAATGTTATACGACGAACTTACTGGTATTCAGCAAGGACAAATAAAGGACACGAAAGGGTGGATCACGAACGTCCCGAAAGATTATCACTTGAAATAATTTTAGTTCGTTCCGCCGCGCCGCCTGGACTATCGCGATTGATTTACGCGTTATTCTCTCACGAACGAGAGAAGTTTAAGAATTAAAGTAAAAACCGCGTTCTAACGGTCCCACATCACTCGCATAAACCGTTCGTCACGAATTAATAATTTTAATACTATATATATATATATTCATATTTACAAACGCGCTTGCTTGCTTGCGAAGGAAAGAAAGAACAGCAAACAACGATTTCCTGCTTACTCATTTTTACTCTTTTTCTCCATAATAATTTTGGGGCTTTTTCATTTCGTAGCAGAAATTCATGACACACGAAAGAGTAGGGATCTAGGGAAAACTGCACAAAACGACCAACTCTGACTGAATCATCATATTCATCACTGGATCGATCCGAATTAAACCTCAATCGCTCTCTAATCTCTCTCGCTGAAAACAGTCTCTCACTGTTTATTAAACGAAAATGAAGCTCGTTGGATCGACTACGCGTTCGCATAGGATCGCCTGCGTCGCGAAATACTGTTCGATCGAGTTCGAAACCGAACAGGGCTTCGAAATGGGAAAGACGAATAAGGAGGAGCAGTATTTACGGATGAACCCGTTCGGGAAAGTACCGATGTTAATCGCAGATTTCAAGAGTAGTACGAGTGAAGATGATAATAAAAGCAATAATAATAATAATAATAATAAATGTGCCATTTTTGAGAGCAACGCGATATGCAGGTTCCTTTGCCAAACAGAGAACGGTATTGGCGATTTGTTATACCCGAGAGATTCAGTAGAGCTCAAAGCGCAGATCGATGGATGGATCGATAGCTTTAACGTCTTGGATTGCTCTGGCCCAGGATGGCTATATCCAATTATTGGGATCGGGAAACAACGAGGGATTACGTACGATCGAGAGAACGAGAGGAGGACTATTGAGACGTGCGAATCGTTTCTCGCGCGGCTCGAGGAACATTTTTTGAGGAACAGAAGGGAGAAGAGAGGGACGTTTTTGGTCAGAGAGAGAGGGTTTACTTTGGCCGATATCGTCGGTGCGGCGAGTTGTGAGAACTTGTTCTTGCACTTGATCGAGAGTACGAAATGGGATGAGAAGTTTCCTTCGGTGAAGTTTTGGTTAGAGAGCGTATACGCATTACCGGAGTGGTTAGAATCGGTCGGGAAGATGATTTGTTGTAAAGAAGCCATGGTTTGGCGAGGCGAGTGTACTAGTTTGGTAAATCTCCCTGTCGATCAAACAGAAAACGTGAAATGGACCGCATCAAAAGTCAGATCGACGTTTACATCGTTTTTTGAAGAGAAGCATCAACACACGATAGTGCCTTCATCGCCAGTGGTGCCGCACGACGATCCGACGTTGCTTTTCGCAAACGCAGGCATGAATCAGTTTAAACCAATCTTCTTGGGAACGTGTGATCCAAAATCACCTTTGTATACGTTAAAGCGTGCTACGGATACGCAAAAGTGTATTCGCGCCGGCGGGAAGCATAACGATTTGGACGACGTCGGTAAAGATACGTATCACCACACGTTTTTTGAAATGCTCGGGAACTGGTCTTTTGGCGATTACTTCAAAGAAGGTGCGATTATTATGGCATGGGAACTTCTCACGGTGGTTTATAAAATGGATCCCGATCGTCTATATGCCACGTATTTCGGTGGCGATGCCGCACAAGGCTTAGAACCCGATCTCGAGGCGAGAGATATTTGGCTGAAACTTTTACCAGCCTCGAAAGTTTTACCGTTTGATTGTGCGGACAACTTTTGGGAGATGGGTGATACTGGACCATGTGGTCCATGCACGGAGATCCATTACGATCGAATTGGAAACAGAGACGCGTCGGCGCTCGTAAACATGGATGATCCAAACTGCTTGGAGATTTGGAACTTAGTCTTCATTCAATACAACCGGGAAGAAGGCGGCGCGTTGAAGCCTTTGCCGAATAAGCACGTCGATACTGGCATGGGCTTCGAAAGACTTGCCTCGTGTTTACAAGATCGTCCTTCAAACTACGACACTGATGTATTTCTCCCGATTTTCCGCGAGATTCAAAGAGTTACCGGTGCGGCGCCATATACCGGTTTGTTAGGCGCGATTGACGCTGGAGAAAAAGATATGGCCTATCGCGTTGTTGCCGATCACGTAAGAACGCTTACCGTTGCAATTGCCGATGGTGCTAGTCCCGGGGCGGATGGAAGAAACTACGTTTTACGCAGAGTCTTACGCAGAGCCGTGCGTTTTGGAAGAGAAAAGTTGAATGCGAAACAAGGCTTTTTCCATAAACTCGTTCCAACTGTCGTCAAAATGCTCGGCGAAGCGTTTCCGGAAGTTATTAAAGAAGAAAAGCGCGTTGTTGAAATCATTGCCGAGGAAGAAGAATCGTTCGGGAAAACGTTGCTTAAAGGTATTGAAAAGTTTAAGAAAATTGCCGAAGTTGCAAAGGGCGAAAACCGAACCGTCATTTCTGGAGCGGAGGCGTTTTTACTCTGGGAATCGTATGGTTTCCCGAACGATTTAACCGAAATTATGTGCGAGGAAAACGAATTGAAATTGAATAACAAAGAATTCGACGAGGTATTTAAAGCTGCTCAAGAAAAATCGAGAGCAAGTTCGAAGAAAAGCTCAGGCGTTGAATTATTATTTCAAGCCGAAGCGACTGCGTGGTTGGCAAACAATAACATCGCAACGACGAACGATTCATTCAAATATGCTGATGGTGTACCAAAAGTTGATACGAAGGTTGTGGCTATTTTAACCTCGAACGGTTTCGTGCAGTCTACTACGAACGAAACTGGACCATTCGGTGTGATTTTAGAATCGACATCGTTTTACGCAGAATCTGGCGGACAAGTTTCCGATACTGGCAGTCTCTCCGTAAAAGGGTGCGAGTTGAACGTTGCCGAATGTAAATCAGCAGCTGGTTATATTTTGCACGTTTTAGCTGAAAGCGATTCTGTGAACGTTCAAGTCGGTGATGATTGTGCGACTTTGGTTGATTCCGATAGACGCGCAAATATTATGCCGAATCACACGATGACGCACGTAATGAACTTTGCACTTCGTGAGGTTTTAGGCAACGACGTGCACCAAAAGGGTTCAATCGTTGACCATGAAAAGTTGCGTTTTGATTTTTCACACAACAAACCAGTCACTGGTGAGCAAATTCAACAAGCGCAAGATATCGTAAACGCGCAAATCAAGGAAAACTTGTTTGTTCATATCAGAGAAGTCGCTTTGGCGGATGCGCAAAAAATTAACGGATTGAGAGCTGTATTCGGAGAAGTTTATCCAGATCCAGTGAGATTAGTTTCCGTTGGTCCGAGTATTGACGAGTTGCTTACCAATCCATCAAACGCGGAATGGGCGAAACGTTCGATCGAGTTTTGCGGCGGCACGCACTTGAATAGTACTTTAGAGGCTGAAGATTTCGCAATCATTGAAGAAATTGGGACCGCGAAAGGTATTAGACGTATTACTGCTGCAACGAAAGCTGCGGCGAGACAGGCGTTTAAAAACGCGAAAGATTTTGAAGCAAGATTAGACGCGTGCTCAAAAATCACCGACTTGAACGAACTCTCTTCGACATTATCTTCTGTGAAAGGTTCTATTGATGATTTAGATACGAGCATGCCGTTTGCCTCTCGAGAAGCGCTTCGCGAAAGGATAATGAGAGAAAATAAACGATACCTTGACGAGAAGAAGAAAGCAACCGCGGAAGCTGCAAAAATCGCGATTGAGAAATTATCAGTCCTATGCTTAGAAGCAAAGAAGAAGAGCGAAAACTTTGTGGTTACAAACTTGGGTGAAGGTTTTGATACAAAAGTCCTCGGAGAAGCCGCGCAGTCGGTTTCTTCAGAACATGGATTAGATTGCGCTTTATTTGCAACAAACGACGGTAAAGCAATCGCGTTATGTTCAGTTCCAAGCGACGCCGCGAATAAAGCTAACGAGGCGAAGAATTGGTTAGACGAAGTTTTGAAACCGCTCGGCGGTAAGGGTGGCGGTAAAAATGGCATCGCTCAAGGACAAGGCCCGAACGCCGATGCAATAAACGAAGCCATCGACGCCGCGACAGCCTTTGCGAAAAAAATGTACATATCGAAATAATACTCAATATAATAACAATAATAATAATAATAATAATAATAATAATAGTAGGCGGCTGCCGGTCTCTCATTCGCAGATTTATTGCGAGAAAAGAAGAGCGAGAATGGAATCGATTTAGAGTGCTAGTACATCATCAAATCTTACTCACCATTGCAACGAAAGAGAGACTAGCACACACGCACACGCACACGCACACACGCACTCACACGCACACATTCACCACTTTCTCTATAAACGCGCGTCGTCGGTCGAGGACGTCGCTCGTTTATCAGAAAAAGTGAAAATCACGACAGTTCCAGAAATTCAAAATTAGGTAACGAAACGTCTCTTTCGTCACAGTTTCGCTCTTCTGCTTCGTCTGGAAACTGATTAATTACGAGAACAAAACCGAGCGCGATGATTTCGAATTTCGCACAAAAGAAATCAGCATCACCGTCCTCTGCTTCGTATCTCTCCAAAGGACTGTTAGGCGCGGACTTACGCGCGAGCAGTAGTAAAACGAACGCTGTAACGAAAACGCTCGGGAATGCAGGAATAAAAAGTGTTGCGATAGCATTCGCGTACATGCTCTCAGCGATCTGCTTATTATCGTTCAATAAGACCGCTTTATCGTTATACGATTTCCCATATGCGAACGTGATTACTTTGTTACAGTTATTCGTTTCGACTGTGATTTTGTACGTATTTAAGAGAATTGGATTGATCGAGTTTAGGCAACATAGCATAAACAGTACTTCTTCTTCTTCTTCGTCGAATGATGATAATGATGATTCTGTAACAACTGCGACGACGTATAAAAATAAGAATATGATGATGATGACGAAACAAGGGTTCCCGAGAAAAAAGATGTTCCAGAAATGCTTGCCGTTAGCTATAGCGTACGTGACGTACATGGTTTTGAGCATGGTTTCGTTGCGCGGGGTGAATTTACCGATGTATACGACTTTAAGGAGGACGACTGGGGCTTTTACGATGTTATGTGAGTTTTTGATGTTTAAGAAGACACAGGATTTGGACATTTGTTTTGCAGTTTTGTTAATGGTCGTTGGAGCTATCGTCGCCGGGGTGAACGATATGGAGTTTACGTTGTACGGGTACGTCATGGTCTGCTTGAATAACATGGCGACTGCGGTGTATTTGTTGACTATTGGGAGGATTTCGAAAGTGAGTGGTTTGAACGCGTTTGGTTTAATGTGGACGAACGCGATTTGGTGCATGGGGCCGTTGTTTTTAGTGAGCTTAATTAAAGGCGAGATTTGGGGTACGATTGTTTACGTGAACGAAAACGAAGGGTTTTTTAAAGTTCTCGTAGGTTCGTGCGTTCTGGCGTTCGCGTTGAACTATTCTGTATTCTTAAATACTGCAGTGAATTCAGCGCTGACGCAAGCGATTTGTGGAAACGTGAAAGATTTAGTCGTAGTATGGATAGGATACGTAGTGTTTGGGGGAATATTTCAATGGGCAAATTTTTGTGGCATGCTTATTGGAGTTTTAGGGAGCGTTCTTTACGCGGCGTTTAAGATGAGAAAGAGTACGAAACCGAAAGATGCGCACGAACGAAAAGAATAGTAGAACTAATAGTAGTAGTTATAGTAGTAGTAGTAGTAGTAAGAGTAGTAGCAGTAGTAGTTGTTGTAAGTAAGTACTCATAATATAATTGTATATGTATATCAATATTTCATATTTCGTATCAGACTCTCCCTCTCTCTCTCTCTCTCTTCTCGTATATATATTTTTCTAGCATTGCTATCTACCTCTCTCGCGTATCTGTTCTTCTTTATTAGTAATTCCTGTGTTCTATTCATATGTGTCAAACAACATAAGCGTGTCATTTTATTATAGGTCGACTGTTTCGTTTCGAAACCGTCAAATGATTACCGCGTCGCGCTATTCAGCGGTGCGTTTTCTTTCTCTCTCTCTCTTTTCGTGTGTGTATATACAATTGTATTTATTATTGCGCTTAAAAAACCTGCGCTTTTAAAAGCAATCTTCTTGACTTTTTCTCACGCACTTTGAGACGCGTTTCTTAAACCCTGGGTAATCTTCTCGAAACTGCTTCGCCGCGTCGATATTCGCAGGCGATTCATCGTTCGGTGACGATAACATCGATATAATCGATAGCATAATCGTCTCGACCGTTTGCACAGGCGACCATCTTTCGCTCGCTCGTTCGTACCCCATCGGATCCTCCCCGGCGTCGTGTAATATCGAAATACACACACGCCCGTCTGGATATACGTTCGGATGCCACATCTCTGACTTGAACTTCACGTCAGGTGGTTTATTCGGATAATCTCTGGGAAACGTCATAGTCGCCGTGAAGAAACCGCCTTCGTACAAAGTATCCGGCGGTCCCATGATCGTTACTTGCCATTGTAAGATGTTCGAGTCGTTCACTAATCCCGCGGAGAATCCTTCGATTGGGTTCCTGGTCAAATCTGTTTCATCATCATCATCACCATCATCATCGTTATATTAAATAGAGAGAAAGAAGAACCGATTCAGTTTCAATGCACGGATCAAAAAAGCTTTACGAGAGAGAAGAGAAACCATATATACTTTCACTCGCGCGAACATAAATCCATCTCATCCAAGAGAGCGAAAATGGACTACTAGGACGAAATACGCTCACGACATAAGTACGACGCAGAAAACGAAGAACGAACGAAACAAACATACAAAACGACAGACTGACTCGTGATCCTCACCTCTCAATTGATTGCGTAACAAAAGCACGGCCTGGTCGGACATGTTCAGTTTTACTCGTAAAAAGAGCTCGTTGAAATCTCTCTCTTCCTCTTCCTCTTCGTCTTCTTCTGTTCTTCTGTTCTAACGAAGAGCACGAAAAAGAGTTCGAAAAAGATTTCGATGTGTTTGTCTCTCGCGACTACGAACCACTGCTATCTAGTATTATCTATCTATGTATCTCTCTCTCTCTCTCTCTGTGTGTGTATACGATGATGACGATAACAATAGCGACAGCCTTCTTTTCTAGCCTTGACGCTATCTCTCTACTCCTTCCCTTTTAATGAATTATATGTAAAGATCGAATTACAAAGACAGGGGGGCTAATTTTGTGAAGAAGTCTAAGAAGTCTAAGAAGTCTTAAGAAGAAGAAGAAAATAACAAATAAGAGGAAAAAAGAGAAAAAAGAAAAAGACACAAATGTGATTTCTGTCGCGATCTGCGCACGAAATTAAATGGACAACACTGATCATAAAAAAAGAAGACGCGTGATTTTGGATACGCGATGATCAAAAATAACAGTTGCAACGAAAGGTTTTTCGTTTGCGTTATGTTCACCGCGAGTAGCGATTGCGATGATGAGTTCCTGAACACTCCCGATTCCATCGAATTCGATCTTCTCTCGAAAGAGATCGAAGAGATTGTTTCGTGGGAAAAAAGAAAGTTGAAAGTCTTAGACGTGCGCGATGTCGTACGTGAGAACAGAGAAGAAGAAAAAGAAGAAGAAGAAGATCGCGAGAAGAAGGGGGAGAATGAGGCAGTAGTCATGAAAAGGTACGTCGATTGTTTGTGTTCGTTTAAAGGACTGGCCGGAGACGAGGTCAGGCTCATGAAAAAGATTGCAAAGTATTTACGGAATAAGCAAAGAAATAGGAAAGCGGGTATTGAGATTGACGTGTTATGTAGCGCGCCGTGCAGATTTCCATTTTTGAAAGGGGACGAGAGGTATGATTATGCGAACTGCGCGAACGTGCGCGAGAGGTTTTATGAGAGCGGCATCTTGTTCTCCGATAATGACGGTAGAGCGGCGGCAAGTATGGTGAACAGAGTGGACTCGTTTAAAGAAAAGGCTGAAAAGCGGATTGAGGTTATTTTAGACGCGTTGAAGAGAAACCATGGCGATACTATATCAGTAGGTAATTCCGTGTTTGCTTTTAAGGAAATCGGTAGTCGAGGTAAATATCGATTCGATGCGCTTTTCGATAAGAGCGAGGAAAAAGAGCTCTTTCAATTCGCGAAATTTGAAGCGCCTTGGACCCAACACGTGCAGAGCGTTCTTTTACCTCGCGACGTGGACTCGATTGATATAAATATATCAATAGTTTGGACCGAACCCGGTTGTGCTGATCAAGAATGGCATAGCGACGGCGCGCATAGAGATTTTCAAGAACGGTTTGACGAAGAAACTGGAGAGTTGGTGAAGAAGCATTCGTCGCCATACGCCGTTTGCGTGTTCATGAGTCTCGTAGATTTAGACGACACAGTTGGCTATACAGAATTTTGGCCCGAGTCGCATAAGACTGCAGGATTATTAGGATTCGGTTGTGCAGCAAAAATTCTCGGAGGCGTAGTCTCATCAAAAAACACTAGGATCGGAGATTGGGTAATGTACGATTATCGCTTGATACATCGCGGTATAGGAAATAGAAGCGATTCGACGAGACGACCGATATTACAGTTTCTTTACGCCGTCGATGGGTATATAGAGCGCAAAAATTATGGAACCGTTTCCGTATTTTAATTAACTTAAATGAATACTCCTATGCGTCGTCCTTAATGTCTTCGACGCTAACTTCTGCAATTGCTTTTCTTTTCGCCCTCGCTTTCGCTCGATGTTCGTTCAAATGTACGTTAATCGCTAAACCGGCGCTTTGATACGCGCCAATATCGTCCCTTAAACTCTGATTAATAATCTTAACATCTCCACCGCCGGCGCTCGAAACGTTCTCTAATCTCTCGTACGCTACACCGTAATTTCGTTGATAATATATCCTAGTCTTCGCTCGATCGATCGCTCGATCGATCATGTCATCATCAATTAACTCCTTATTCGCGTTAAAACTGTTTACGCACTCTTCCCTAATATATTTTCCCTCTTCGTATTTCCCTCGAATCAGTTCAGTCCTCTTCGCTATGCGTAAGATTTCCCTGTATAAACTGAAAACCTCCTTCGATCTCTTACTACGAGCGTTACTGTTACCAACAATAACCTGTTCACTTTGTTGTCGTTGTTGTTGTTGTCGTTGTCGTTGTTGTCTTTCTTTCATCGCGAGACTGGAAAGTAGTTTATGACGAGCGTTGCCGTTAACGACGATGACGCAGTGTTCACGTCGTCGTTTTTCTTTCATCCCGAAACTGGAAAGTAATCTCCTAAAGCTACTCATGTACTCTCCCTAAACTCTCTCTCTCTAAACTCTCTCTCTCACTACTGATGTTGACTTCTTTTCGCTAAAGTGTATATGTACTGATCTTTTTACTGCTCTTTCGCCTTAATAATTAGGGCGCGGTAACCGGGCAGAACGTAGAAAAATAGAGCGAGAACAGGGCCCTGTTTTTTTGATGAGAAAATGTGCTACGTATTTATCACATCGGTAGCGGTTAGGCGTTGTTCGTTATTATATTCTTAATTAATAGGGGATTTAAGATTTTTGTCTGTTTGTATCCACTTCTGGAAAACACCTTTTTTTCCGCACAAACAATTGCGAACAAAAAAGTGTTGCGTGTTCCGTCTGCTGCTTAAGTAGTCTTCGTGATCATGTCCGACAAGAACAACGGCGACGCTGAAAAACGAAACGGGAACGATGCCATCACGGCATTAGCCGCGAAGACGAGGGCTGACTACGACGATGCGGAAAAAAACGCAATTGGAAGTATGCCGATTAAGAAACAATTGACGATGTCGCGTTCGATAAAGATGATTAAGAAAGAGACGAAAGTTTTAATGACGAGGAAGAAAAGGTATTTAATCGTAGCAGTCGTTTCGATGGTCGCCGCGGGCGCCGCGTCGTTGATATCGTGGAAAATAACGAACGATGCCGGTGAGCAAGCGCTGGTACAATTGGCAAAATCGTACATGAAAGATAACGTTTCTAACTTTCGGCAACAGATGGACCATCAAGTACAGCAAATAAAGCATTTTCATATGCACTATCACGAATTTCGTGAAATGGCACAACTCGATGTATCTGGCGCTACATCAGGTGATAGCTTCTTCATGATGCAGAAGTTCTTAGCGTCTTGGTTATATCATTACGCGAGAGGCGAAGCGTGCTGCGTCGGAGCGCATTCGTTCAGGTATTCCACGTATAACGAGGATCAAACGTATTTGAATTATGGGAACGCGTTCGCGAACGGTGGTGGAGTTTTACTTCAACCGAGAGATGATGATCCTGGGAAAGTAAGCATTCGCTTGATTGGATATTCGGAGAGACAAGGCGATTTACTTAATAATATTACTGGGAAATCGATTAAAGAGGAAGATCGAAAGAATACTTCTATTTTCACACCAGGGTGGGAAAATCCTAGAATGTTTCCGGACACTTTTTTCCACGTCGGGAATAATCACGCCGATACCTGGATCCCATGCAGTGCTCTGAAAGAGGGCGAATTCACGTTTTTACCAGTTAAAGGTGCTTCGAACTTGGACGGCGTTAAACCTGGCATTGATTTAAAAGCGTGTAGTGGCTTATACGTCTCTGATCCATCAGATGCATCCGGCGTGACGAGGAAGGCAATAGGTATTTTGAACGGTGGGTTTTACTTAGAATGGATGGCTAGATGGTTAAGTGAATTAACCATCGTAACAGAAAAGAACGCATTCGTGATGGCTATTGAATTGCCATCTGGCTACTTGGTCAGTTCTTCGAACCCGTTATTGGAAGTAACGACGCTCGATTCGGCTGGTAAAATCACGCCAGTGAAGACTACTGAGCACTCGGACGAGCTTTTTGTGAAACCAATTGCGGAAGCAATACTCTCACGAGCATGTTTTGGCGATTGGTCGCTATGCCCAGCAACAGGGAACATTAACATTGAAGCAAAAATCGACGGAGGGAACCAATATTTCATCGAAGCCGGAATATACGAAAACGCCGGCATTCGCTGGATGGTATGCGTAGCTTTATCTAAATCTGAAATGATAGATGACGTCTTAAAAACTCGTCGCGGTGTCGTCATCTTGGCTTTAGGATTAGCCGCAGTCGTGAAAGTGTGCGCTACAATCGTAACAAAGGGATATTTACACTTTTCGAACAAAATGTGGCCGCTCGACGATTCGCCATCGAACGGTGAAAAAGGCGGCATCTTCGAAGGCGTCGGCGAATCGATATTAGAGTTTGCTGTCTAATATATTCGATCACATGTATATATTTATTTATTTATAAACACATACACACACACACACACTACTGCGAACACGCTCGCTTCTTATTCTTCGTCTTCGGATTCATCGTCCAAGTTCGCGGCTTGATACATTTGTTTCGTGAACACAGGTCTCGTACTCCTCGACGCTCTCCCACCGGCGATAATATTCGACGTATCGACTTCGTCGCCAGATAAATCATCCACAACATCCGAGTTCGCCGAATCAGAATCATCGTCATCTTTCTTCTTCTTTTTAGTCTTCTTCTCCTTTTTTTGCTTCTTTTTCTTCGGTTCTTCTTCTTCTTCGCTGTCTTCTTCTTCGTCCTATGTTAGTAAAATGGAAACATAAACAATTATTTAATCAATCTTCTTCGTCGTCATTAAACAAAACATCCGCGCTTTTCAGTAAAACACACACACACAGAATCAAAATCGTCGTCTTTGAATTTCAAATATATATATATATCAAATTCAAATCAAGATAACAAAACAACGAACGAACGAACGAACGTACCTCTTCTTCTTCCTCCGAGTCATCGTCGTCATCCGCGACATCGTTCTTCTTCTTCATTGGAAGTTCGTCCTCACTATCGCTCTCGAGCACTGGTGCCATTCTTCTTCCTCTTCTTCTTTACCTTTTATTTATGTTGAAATTATTCGCACGCTACAAATAAGAAAGTCCCAAATCTGTGGAAAAAAGGGGGAAAAATGGGGGAAAAAAGGGGGAAAAATAGGGGAAAAATGCAGAAAAGAAAGAAAGAAAGAAAGAAAGAAGAATACGAAGAAGTTTATCGTCGTCGTTGTGGACAATAAACTTTGACCTTAATCGACTTTAGAAAAAGAAATGAACGACGATCGATCGATCACGATCGAGATGACGAGAATATTCTGCGCGATATGCGCCCTCGTCATCGCCCTATCGTCGTTGTTAACCTCTAAAACTACCCCTTTTCCTGTTTCTAAAAAAGATGACGAGAGAAGAAAGAGCGAGCGGATGAGAACAACGAAAACGACGTCATCTTTTCAATGCGATAGGAACGAATCGAAGCGCTTAGCCGAACTATTCATCTTAAAATGTTCATTTATATGGATTCTATCGATCGCGGTTGTTATTTTTTTTCAGTTATATGAATCGTTTACGAAATGGCATTATTTATGGTATTGTATGTCATGTGCGTCGCTATACGTCGCGTGGCCGATGATATCGCCTATATCGAAATTGGACGAGAACGAGCGAGATTTTCGAAAATGGTACATCATGAAAGCGAACGTGTGGATAGGGATTCTATCGTTCGTTGGGAATTATGTATGGACGCATTACTTTTATAACGTTTTGAACGCGAGATATACGTTCGATGCGCATAGATTGAACGACGTACCGATCGCGATGTATTTCATGACGCACGCGTATTTCATGTTCTACCACTGTTTAACGAACATGGTTTTGAGGAAGATTAAAAGGGATTACTTAGATGACCGAATGAGGTTTTTGTTCACTAGTGCGGTCGTGATGGCCATGGCGTATACCACTGCGTTCATGGAGACTTTAACGATTTGTGCGTTTCCGTATTGGGAGTTCGAGAACAGGGCGATGGCGTATAGTTTAGGGAGCGCGTTTTATGGCATTTATTTCATCGTCAGTTTCCCGATGTTTCTTTTAGTCGACGAAGATCCGGAAGTCGATAAGTATTCAATGTGGAGAGTGATTTGGGAAAGTTTGGGCAGTTGCATGTTAGTCACTTTGTTGTTAGATTTCGTTCGCTTATTGATCGGCGTCGAGTTTAAGATGAAATAACAAAATATATAGATATTTATTATAGACCGTACATACATACCATGCTACAAAAATGCTTAAAAATAACAACATTGCTATACTAACTTATTTCTATTTCTATTATTATTAATATTTTTTTCTGAGCGCTAGCAAACGCGGTGATTGCCGAACCGGTGGTGACGACGCTATGATGTTGTTGATTTTTGAAACCTTCACCGTTAGCGGTGGCGGCGTCGACGGAGCAGCTTTCTCTTCTTCTCCTTCAATAAAACGTTGCCGCTTTCCCCATATCGAAGAAATTATTGTCTTGCCTTTCGTATTCATAGTCTTTTTTGGTGTTTGAGCATATTCCCAAACAGAAGCCGGCGAAGCATCTTTCAAACATTGTAAAATCGATTCCAACTCTTCGGAGCGTTTCTTGCAAACGAGCGAACTTTTTCTCAACTCTTTCAAGACATCTAAATCTTCATCGTTATCATTCATGGCCGATTCTAAGATATTCGCACGATTTTCATTCGCAAGTGAGAGATACATCGACGTGTCTTTAATTTTTCGGCATCGCGCTACATCTCTCGAATATTGATTCGATTTCAAAATCTCCTCGCAAAACTTAGACCTTTCAAACAAACAAATAGATTTGAAAATATTGCACGCGAGAAGAAAGGGATCGTCTTCTACACCATCGTTGTTCTCGTATTCATTCTCGTAATCTCGAAACATCTGCATCGTCTCAACGAAAACACTGATCGAATCCGGGCATCTGAAACAATTTTCGATGGACGCTTGACCAGACATTCGAGACTTGAACATATTCGCAATCTTGCGATATAACTCTATCAAACGTTTCACATCTTTACGACTGCACGAGCGACATTCTTTTAAAAGAGAGGCCATCTTCTGCTTATTCGACTCTAACAATTGTATTCGCTCAAAGTAACCACGAACGTGTCTTTGAATTCTTATTGCCGCTTTGTTATGCTTTTCCCACTTCGCCTTTGCTCGTCTTTCCTTTTCGAGCGCTCTTTCTTTCGCTCGTCTTTCCTCCTCAAGCGCTCTTTCTTTCGCTCGTCTTTCCTCCTCAAGCGCTCTTACTTTCGCTCGTCTTTCCTCCTCAAGCGCTCTTTCTTTCGCTCGTCTTTCCTCCTCAAGCATTATCTCCTCCCTTCGTTTGCGAAATTCCCTGGCTTTTAGCGCTTGCACAGAACAATACTCTCGATAATGAGTTTGAATTATAAACGCCGCTTTTTCTCTGCATTTAATATCCTCTTCTTCTCTTTCTCGAATCCGCTTATTTCTCTTGTTTCGTAAAATTGAATAATATCGATAAATCTTTTGCATGCCTTCGACGGCTACTTGTTTCGCCCTGAATTGGTTTCTTAATATTATAGTCCTTAAAGCTCCAGTAATTACTTTTGCGGCTTCATTTTCGACGAGTTCCTTCAGTTTCAACTCGCTCTCAATCGCTTCTGTCCTTCTGCGTTCTTTCGCTAGCGCTTCCATCTCGATACGTTTCTTTCGTTCAAATAAATCCTTCCTGATAGTTTCCACGCGCTTCCTGGCCAAATGGCCTCGATAAAATCGCTGAATTTCAACAGATGCCACTCGTTTTGCAAGAAACTCTTTGCGGACAAACCATGCTCTCCAAGCCGCCTGAATAGCCATTGCGGCGTTAAATCGAACATTTGCTTCCAAAGTAGCGCGTTTGGCACGAAAGCTCTTCTGACAATTGATGACGCACTTTCTATACTCGTGATAAACCTTTTGCGCTAAAAACATTCGAACGTTTCTTTGCACTTGCGTGGCCGCATCATGTTGTTTCTGTAATTTTTTTCTAACCATTCGTCCGCGATGTTTGCTTTGACATGCGCAAACCGCCTTCTTAAAACGAGCAACTTGGCGTCTCACGAACCAACCCCTAAGGTGTTTACTGATGATAGTTTGAGCTTTTGACCATCGCTTGGCGACGTCGGCGACTTTTGGTCGATTCGGTCGTCTCAATCTCCACCATCTCTGAATAGTCTTCGCCGAGTCAACTCTTTGAACGTGCTGAATCACTCTCGAACAGAGGCATAAAAGATATGGCGTAACTTCGCTCGTTTGAGGATCTGGAATATTTTTCTCTAAATCGAATCCGCCGCTGCTATTCAAAGCTGATGGTAATCCCGAAGGTGAAGTGAAGAATCGAATATCGAATCCAGGTAGAGGTACGCCACCAATAGACTTCAAGCACTCTGAAACTTGTAAGAAATTCTTAGCCGCAATATCTCTCGCCTTTCTACGTTCGGCCATATCGAGCGGATGGTTCAGTTGAAGGTTTTCACGTGAAAGACGTCTCGATCCTGTTAAACCGGGCGCATACGTTCGAAGTATTGCAAGTAAAACGCGACCATCAGCAAAGTCACTTCCTAGATTCGTACATTGGATCGTATATACGCTCGGAGAAGTTGTTGCATTGCATCGAATTGATACTTTTGCGCAACACGCTTTCGCCCACGCCAAGAGAAGCGCTTCGGTCCCACATCTTGGCATTCCATTCGGCCTAGATGCGACCGCGATGGCATTATTACCCGAGCGCATCGCTTTGAGAGATAATTGCTTCACTTCGCGATCTAAGATGGACGTATTTGGAAGTTTACCATTCTTGTTCAAAATTTCCTTTGCGAGCATATTCCTCGGAAGCACGGCGCTGCCGCATCCGCTAGTATAATGCGTCATCATCGCCCACAGAATTCCACACGTTGCTTCACGTACCCCGTCGACGATATCAGCCGGTGATATTCGTGACCACGCGCCTGGTAAAGTGACGTTACACACATCTTTTGCCGCGTTCAACGCGAGACGGACATTTTTCAATTTGTCGTCTCTCGTCTTTGCTGGAAACGTACACTCCGAAAGCAACGAGTGATGTTCAATTACACTCTGAGACTTTTTATTAATAGATGCAAACGTTACATCTTTCTCGAGCGTCTGGATGAGTTGACATAAGCGAACGCCGTCGCGGAGGTCTATGGCCAAGTTTTTTACCGTGAAGTCATATTCTGAAATTGGCGTTTGTTCGTACGATAATACGAAACCGGCTTTTTGCAAGTTGCGCATGATATCGCCTTCACCGTAACACGACGCGGTGAGTAAATTCTCGGCTAAAACTTTCGTAGATTTCACTGAAGACTCGATTATGAATAATTTCGGTGCTTTTGGATGATTTCTTTTGCTTTGCGCGCGATCGAGTAAAAGCACGAGTAATAAAATTCTTTGCAAAACGCAATCGTTCAAGGCGTTTTCGTAACCGTCAGCAAACGGCGGTTGACAAGAAAACTCACCTAAACCATAATCAATCTCGAGTTCTATTACGCGAAATAGCTTCGCTACACATTCTGCTGCGCATTCTTTTGGATTTTGCGGTTGCCATCTCATCGTATCTCCCATAACTGCATCGACCGCTAGCTTGAGCCAAAACGTATTCACGGCGCTAAGATTTTTAATGAAATCCTGTTTCATCGCCAAGTCGCGAAGGAAAATACCACCGTCGCTTTTTAATCTAATGAGCTTACGTTCAATACGAGATTCAACTTCACGCATTATTACGCCAACTTCAGGGTCTTGCGCGTAGAGTTCAGTCATGACATTTCTGGATATTTGTCTAGCGTTTCGAAATTCTCGCTCTTTTTGTTTCTTTTTCTCAACATCGAGCGCGTATGAACTCGAAGTCGATTTAATGTTTGCAATCCCAGCCTCTTCGTCTATCGGAGATATCGTGCGATTTAACCAAGACATGAACTGTGCTTCTTGCTGACTCGCGAATTCTCTCGCGCTTTCAAAATCTGACGACGATGACGACGTTGAAGGTTGTAAAGAAGAAGTCAATCGAGTCGTTGTTATTGGTTCATTCGCCGATTTCTCTTCACTTTTATCGCCTTTCTTTCTTTGCAAAGTCAACGAAGGCATTACGAAGACATCGTGAGTGTTCACGTTGTTGTTATCGCAGTCGTTTGCTGCTTTCTGATCTTGTTTCTTCTTCTTCATATCGGCTAAATACTTCTCCAAGTTTTCCTTATTTGAGTTCCTTCGCCAAGACGCTTTAGCGGCGTATTCGCTTGGTAACCCCTTATATCCTTCGTAAACTTCATCAAACTCATCGTCTTCGATAATAACATTCTCTTTATTATCATAAAATAAATTATCATCATCGTCATAATTGTCGTTTTTCGTAACAGTAGCAGCACTCGTTGTTGTTGTCGCCGTCGTTAGAATAACAGGCCCTTGCTTCGCATCAGTTTTCTCGATCGTTACCCCTCTCACTCTGACCGAAAACATCTTCTCCTTCCCTTCATCGAAAACATCCGTCGCACAAGATCTCACGAAGACCTTAACAGAACTCACTTTAGTCGCCTTCTCTGAAATACGTTTCGGTTTCCAAGACACTCGAACTTTCCTTTGCTCTCCAGCTGGAACGACGCCTACTGAAACTTCCGTTTGACGCTCGCGCACTCCGTCGTCTTTGAAATCATAACCATCATTCGCGCTCGACGAACAAAATACTTCGTACTCATCCATACCATCGCGCTCTTTTTCTCCGCACTCCAATCGAACTTTATACGCCCTACTCGTATCGTTCGAGATCACAAACTCTTCCGTTTTCCGTTCGTCGATTTGAACCACGCCGAATCTAACCACGCAGAACTCGTTCCCATCCTTCGCGCCTTGCAGCAGTAATGTCCTCGTCTCCTTTTGACGAGGAACAAAAGTTGAACCGGATGAAGATTTCTTCGCAGTCGCAATCGCGCCTTTGCGCGTCGTAGGAATCTTCATCGCGAGCACGTCTTCATCGCGGGCGTTGTTAGTATCTCTAGAACTCAGCGCTTTCCACAGACTATCATCTTCATCTTCGTTCTTCTTCTTCGACATTTTTTTTAATCCGCGAATTGTCCTAATTTCACGAATTCGCTTAGTATTAGAAATCATTCCTAAATATGAAAATAAATCACGATCGATTTATGTATCGGTTCACACACGCGCTCGCGGCGGTCGAGAACCTGTTCAGGCTTTGCGTTCGTGTACGTGTTTATCAAAACCCTCTCGTCAGTGCTGTTATCGTCGCGCGCAGTCGTTTGATCGTTCAATTCGATTAGAGAGTTTGTTTTGATTTAGTGCAAGAACTTGCGAGTTTTAGTGTGTTTTCTGATTTTGTGAGGGAAATGGTCTTTCCCCCCCATAATGGGGAAAAACAAGCATCTCAGCTGTCGTTTTGAAGTTCAAAAATCAGTAGAAGAGCTCGTATCGCGATAAGGAAAACAAGCGATGCGTACTCGCGACCGCTTGAAGCAGCGACAGACGAAACAACGCGAGCGCTTAAAGTCAAAGCGATTGAAACGAGCGAATCCGTTTGAATACTATTCAAGGAAGATTGATAGATGGATAGAGAGACGTTGGATTTTGGCCACTTTGTTGAACTTTTTTTTGCTCGCGATGACGGCCTTTGCAGCTTGGATGATCTTCAGGAGCGCTATGAAACGAGCGTATTTTGAGTTCGTCGAGCCTTTAGTGAGCGAGAGAGTTTTCGCGATTGTTTTGAGGGTGTGGGGGACGTACATGCCTTTGAAAGTGCAGTTTTCGGAGTCCGTTGTAGCGAAGATTTGGGAGAAATCGTAACAAAAGATAGTAAATGATGTATAGGGCTATTTTTGCGTGTCGTTGTTGCGGTTTCGCGCGCGTGCATGAGAGATATTGTTTTTGTATAATATAAATATTAATGTATACTACGGTGTAGTTTCTTTGTGTTTGTTCGCTTTTTCTCTTTCTATGTATATATTACCTCCTCTCTTTTACATACGCAAATATATATATCCTACGCCTCGATCGTGGAAGAAATACCGTTGAACTTCATTTCTCTCACGGACATGTTACCAATAGCTTCGTCGAGTTCGCGTTGTTCCTTCTCTTGCACTTGGATTTCCAAAGCATCGCGCCATTTCAAATCGTTCAATTTTCTGCTTTCGCGTTCGCGTCTCTCGCGTTCGTCGAGCGCCTCGATTTTTTTCTTCGACTCGGCTTTGAAGCGTTTTTCTTCCATGGCGATGAACTCGACTCGTCTCTTCTCAATACCTTCACCGTCGCCTTGCGCCATTTTCGCTTCAACGAGCAATAACCGATGTTTCTTCTCTTCCATGCGCTTCTTTTCGAGTATCTCTTGCGCCTCTTCCGCTTTTCTGACAAACTCAGCCGCTCTTTCGCTCTCTCGCTTTCTTTGGAGAGATTTTTCGGCTCGCACGCGTTCCATCTCGCGCTCGGCTTCGTTCGCGCGTTCGCAATCACGTTCTCTTCTCTCGCGCTCTTTCTTCTTCCTCTCCTCATCGAGCTTCTCCGATTGCTTCGATTGTTGGTGTTCTAATTCGCGTTCGAGCATTTTCTCTCGTTCTTTCGCGTTCGCTTTTTCCTTCCGTTGCTCGTCGAGCGTTTTGCGCATCGCGCATTGCGTCGCTCGTTTTTTGCGCAAACTTTCCTCTGTTTGCTTTCGCGCTCTTTCGTCGGCGTCGCGGGCCATTGCGTGGAACAGACTCGCGCGCTTCAACTCTAACGTCTGCGCGCGCACTCCTTTTGGTTTCTGATCATTGAAATTCGCTGGAGCTATTCCTGCGCTTCTGCTTCTACTACTTTCGCGGTCAACTTTTTCTTCTTCGACTTCTTCGTCGCCGTTACTTAAGTTCTCACGATCGTTCTCATCGTTATTAATGGCGCGTAGATGATCGAAATCGATTTCTGAATGAGCCGGTGTC
>Ga0209830_10000451_pt1 | contig 42900 bp, 41 predicted proteins | sample ArcticOcean_MG_C_12_FD_187439 | JGI IMG/M metagenome (GOLD analysis project Ga0209830, IMG submission 187439) | Marine microbial communities from western Arctic Ocean - ArcticOcean_MG_CB8_130 (SPAdes) (version 2) | ecosystem: Environmental > Aquatic > Marine > Oceanic | place: Arctic Ocean...
ACCCCCCCCACCCCCCCCCACCGCACCACCCCCCCCCCCACCTCCCGCACCTTCAGTAAACTCAATCAAAGGAGTACCCCCACCAGGTGGTGCACCACCTAACCAAGGTGGCCCTCCAGTACCACCACCACCTAACCCAGGTGGTCCCGGTGGCCCCCCAGTACCTCCACCACCTACCCTACCCACCGCACCACCTCCCCCTTCACCGGGACCACCTCCCCCCCCACCCACCGCACCACCGGGACCACCTCCTCCTCCACCCACCGCACCACCTGGGGGGGGAGGTGGTCCCGGTGGTGCAGGAGGTGGTCCCGGTGGGGGGGGGGGTGGTGCTGGGGGTGGGGGGGGTCCTTTAGTCTCTAGGTACTTTTTGTGTATTTTGGTTTTGGCCTCTCGAGACCGCGCAGCGTAAAAGCCCGTGATGTTTGGGAACTTGGTTCCGTTAAATGTCAGCAAGCTTATGTTTTTGCGATTATACAAGTAAGACTCGTAATATTCCTCCATTGCGTTTTCAAGGCGTCTGTAAAACGTAGTAACGAATTCTGTCTCTCTAAAAATGTTCTCGCTTCGTAGCTCCGGTGGTAAGAACTGTTTGACATCATCTTTGAGTTTGTTTACTGGATCAATGTGCGTTTCTTTCCACTTTTTGTATTGGCGTTCCTCAAGTACCGCGAACAGATTAACTTCCCAGTTTTGTTTTTGTTTTCGCCAGACGTCCGCAGCGGTATAATTTCCTTCTATTTGTACGCAGCGTTTTTTTGGGGAAGTGGTCGCCGCGTCCGTATCCGTAAAATAAACCGCGCCACCGTGAAGGGTTTTGTATAATATATTGTCGTAATAAACGTTGATCTGTTTGTTTTTCAGCGATTCATCCTTTACTTCCAGCATGCCTGCATACTTTCGAGACTTATCTTTTAAAAATGTGCCTGTGTCGTCCACCGTAAGAGTAACGTAGCGTTTTTCACTCGTATCAAAGTGTTCCGGCGAAACAGTCTCAGTTAAATGCTTAGGTAATGGGTGTATACCCGGCATGAAAAATTGATAGCGAACGGCGATGAAACGTAATTCTTCGCCAACTCCCCTATTTGCCAAAGTAGCGGTGTGCAGATTGTATGTTAAAATTGTTTCTTTTTGTACTTGTTCTTGTCCTTCAAGCGTGATGAACGGGAATACATATGATAGTATCGAATACAGAAAGGTATCGCCTGTTTTTGCTTTATTGCTTGGGTTCCTTCTTTCAAGCACTTCGGAACTGTTCAACGCATATTCTTTGATTGTCGTGTTTAACGATTTGAGGTCGCCATTAGCGGCGTTTACGATTTCTGTAATCTCTTCGATTGTATTCTTGTACGGAAGCAACATCCGGGTTGCATCTATATTCCGGTCCTGAATCGCTTTATTCAATAGAACTTCATACCAGTAGATTGGATACAGACGAAGGTAAGCGTTCCAGGTCAAACTGTCGACACTGCCCTTTTTTATTTCGGTCACAACATTTCGTGGGTGGGAGGATTCTCCATTTAAAAAGGTGCCAGTCATGTCGATCGTCTGAAGGACGTTCCAATTTGGTACATCTGTAATTTGTCCTACACTTGTCATGATAAACCCACATTGAGTTAACTTCAACGCAATACACTCGTAATTGGTATTTTGTTCGTGGGTGCAGGCAACAATCCCGTCACCGCTGGTCACGAAGCGTGTGTCAGACGTCCATATGTTAAATGGTATTTCTTGCGAGTTATACACGTTGTTTTTAACAGTTCCGGTCCACTTGTTTGTTACCAATCCAAACCCGTTTGCGGAGTTTGCGCCACCAATAAAAACCCCGGGTACACGGATTGTTCTTCCCGACAAATACAATATTACGGACTCTTGGCCGCTTGTTTCCCCAATGGGTTGTACAAGGTACGTTTCGTCGTGGGCGTACAGAACTTCACCAGTTCCTTTGGTTAGGATCGTTGCAGTTGCTGCGTTGTAGGCGTACCATGTCGATTGGGCCTTCACATTTATGTAAATGGTTTTGTCGGTTCTTACAAAGGTCATAGTGTTTAAGTTTACGTTTGGTAACGGTATCCCTTTCAATGTTATTTGTTTTTGCGCTTCGATGGTACGCCGCCCGCCCTTGGCCACTACGATTCCGTACGTTTCTAAAACGGTGGTGCCGTTGTCCATTCGTCTGAGCAGAAGCACATTTAACTTGAACAGGTCCTGGACGTATTCCTCCGCAAACGGCGTCGTTTGAACTTGTCTGATTCTCGATTCCGTCGTAGTCTTCATTATGATTGCATTGGTCGTACCTCCGCTTGGGGTTTCCATTCTGAGCGTAATAGTATTTGTCCTGAGCTCGGTGGTGTAATCGTTGATGTTTACATTGAAGAACATATTGTCTCCGACATGATTTAAATCAACGGTTATCTTGAAGACGTTTGATTTAATGTGCTTCACATCTTTGTATGGTTTGGTTGTTGTTACTATGTCCGCAACGGTGATATCCTCGGGGTCACTGGTTCCTCCGTCTGCGTCAGTCTTGAGGTTAAGCGATAACATAGGGATAAATGTAATGTCGATATCTGCGTTGCTTTCCAGGAGGTGAGTTATTTTAAATATTTCCAAAAAATTTGGTATTACATTTTGATCGCATAGATACACCTCTAGCTGAATAAAGTCCTTTGCGGAGTTGCCGAACTTTTCCAAGAGGGTGAACAGCGTTAGCTGTTGTAGGTTGTCGGCTTCGTTGATGACTAAACGAGTCCAGTTGCCGTTTTTGGTTACGTTTTTAACAAAGAAGTATAACTTAACGCTAAACAACTTCAAATGATTCAGAAAAAAGCCTCGTTTCCTCAAAGCCGTCTGGATCATGATAATCATGTCTGCGATGGATGCTTTTTGGGTTAATTCTTTTGTAAGATCTTCTTCGAAATTTCTACCTTTGTTGGCGAACCAACCGTGCAATCTCAAGTTGACATGCTCGCGTTTCATTGTTTCTTCCATAGTGAATTTTAACAGTTTATAGAATGCATAGTTAGCTGCAAAACCTGCTGAACCTACTGCAGTCATTATAATATCTGTAGCCATTATAATATCAACCCAGCTGCTTTCGCTGCCTTGCTTAACTGCTTGTCACGCTGTCCAGCTATTGTTCGGTGCCACACCCGGTACGTTGTAGCAAACACAGCCAGTTTGTCAATCAAGACGGTCAGGTCCATATAGGCTAACCGGTATTGTCCGCCTATTTCCTTCCGGCAAATGCCGGCCGTGCCTGCCTTCATGATGGCGCGTTCGAGCGTTTCAATGTCGTGCGCACCCATGCTATTCTTCGCGCACACCAGCTGCGTACCCCGAGGGTTGCCCATCACGTCCACTACAGACTGTATGTAGGCGTTAGTGTTGATGTGCGCTGCAAACATGTCACGAACAGCAGGCGATATGTACGCAATGTCCGTTATGGGCGTAGGGTCAATAACCGCGGCTGCAACGTGCTCGGCGAAAGCGTGCGCAACGTGAACGACGCGATCGTTTTGCCTGACTGCATAATTGGCGTATAGCTGAGTGCGCACGCCTTCAATATCGCACGACAGACGTTGCACCAGAGCGTCGTACTGCGACAACGTCCGAGGACCCAACTTTAAAAGTTCGTTTGAAATTTGTATCACAATTTTGGAAATGCACAAAGTGCAATACGTCGATTTTAATTTTAAATGCGGACATTCTTTCATTTTTGCTATTTGAAAATTGACAGTTCGTGCAGCGATGCTGCCTTTTATCCGGCTGGCGACGTATCCGTCCCCCGTGCCCGGCCACACCAAAATACGACGGGCGAGCGTCGACGAGATCGGCAAGCGGTTGCTGCGTTCGTTCGGAACGCGGCTTGCCTCGGAATTCCCGTTTTACATTTCCTCTTCGGCGGATCGTTTGCTTCGGGATCACGTAGACTTGAGCATCAGCACGGAGTTTGTTTTTGTGCGGGACACGATTTGCATTGTTGATCCTCGGAGCCCACGCCGCGCTACCGTGCTAACGCCGCTGCAGTTTACCCAGCGCACAGTCGAGTACTGGCTGGCATACCCGAGGGGGTGGGCCAGCATCGACACGCACGTGCTTCACTGCCCAGAGTCGCTTCGGACCGCAACGTTCAAACACATCTTGAACAAGACCGGGAAAACAACGAAACGGATAATGTGCAGGCAAGTTGAGCGGTTCGTTTGGGGAAAGACGTCGGCCCGCCTGAGCAAACGGTCGGCTCTCCGATGGCTGGGGATAAAGGAAGACGTGTGGCGGTTGGGGCGAGGGGACGAGTGTTACGGAGATGTTTTTTCCATCATTGAAGGCGAGATTGATATCTGGGCCCCGGACGACAACGGCAAGGGAGAACGGACGTTTGGACGGATGATTGCACCGCAGAAAGACGGCAGAATGGCGGTTGCACGCGTTGAGAAAGGGACAGTCGTTGCGCGGTTCAGTGATGTGCTGGAGGTGGCAATCAACATCTTTTGCAGCCGGCTGCACTGGGCGTGCGCCTCGGTGGACAGTGCAACGCTTGTGCGGTGCTCCGGCGGCGCGGTCGAACCGCACCTCGAAAAGACGGACAGGAAACGGCGCAACGCAGAGGCTGGCATTGGCAACGCCCTTCCGCCGCCCTGCATTGAAAACGTGTATTACCCAGGTTCCAAGAGGCCAACAGCCAAAAATGCCGACAGGTGGCGGGCAGCCATGACCGTGTTCCAGTTCGCGAACCTGCTCGATGTACCAATATGTGACGTGTACGACGAGTCCAAGTCGGCGGCAGCGTGGCGGGGGAAGGAACAATCGTGGAAAGAGCTGCATGCACAAACTGTCCAACCCACCAAAAAGATCTTTGCGGTGCCGTGCAGCAAAATGCATCTGTGTCCTCACGCGGGCAATGCAGCAGAGTGCGCCCGGCAGCGAGGGACGGCGGAACCGGCAGAAGAGAGTCCGTTCGGGGTGTGGTCGGCAACGCCTCTTGCTAAAAAGAGCAAAGACTAAACTGATTTTAAACGCTTTGGTTTTGTTTTATTGAATTAATAAAAAACGCTTTTTATTTGGAATCTCAAGACGGTGCAGTCGCGGGCAGAAGAAAGGGGGGCCCTTAACGCGAGTCGAAATATATGTGTATTAATAGCAACAAACCGTAATCACAACATGCCACATGATGTCACCCGAGGGCAAATTGAGGCAGCTAGGATAAAGGCAAAAAAACAAAAATGGGCACTTATTGCAGCAAATGCACGCGTAAGGCAACTAGGATTCGACAGGACACTAGAGTCAGCACTAGACGACGAGAAACGCAAGTTAAAGGAGAAACAAGACCACGACAAGAACAAGACACCTGCCCAAAAAAAAGAAGAAACTGACCAGCGCCTCGCGCAATTGCGAGCTCAGATGGCACGTAAAGTGGCAAGTAGAAAAATCACACTGAAGCTGTCAAGAGAGGAAGCATTGGTGAATGAGAGGATAGCTTGGCAAAAAAGAGAGGAAGAAATGACACAAGCATTGGTGAACGAGAAGAAAGCTTGGCAAAAAAGAAAGGGAGAATTAAAAGCCGACATAACACGCTTAACTTAACCGCTTCGATGAGCTGTAAACGTTTAGTTTATTTGTATTGTACCGTTCTTGTATATATGCACAAAATTACATAAAGAGAGATGCCAGGCGTATTTGGTTAATGCGGGTCTCCGATGTGCATGGAAACTTGTCGTGGTCAAGCTTGAGTTTGTAGCGGTGGGCGTAGACGGTGCTGTCTTTGTCAACCCCAAGCCACCCACAGCACCACTCTTCAAACTGGGCGCCAAAGGCTGGGTCGTACTCGTTGACGGATGCAAAGAGCGGAGCAAAGGTTCGGCTGCGGCGGTAGAATTGAATTGCCTCCTTGGCTTGCCGCACCGACGGCGTTTGACTGTTGGGTTCAAACTCAAATGGGTCGCCCATCTTGCACATGTTGGCGGTGACCGCAACCAAAGGCCCCTTTAACGGCATTACGTTCGAAATCACCACCGTCCGCACAATGTGGTCGGTCGGGTGCTCTGGCGATGGCAAGCTGCTTGGACCCACGGGCGTTGAAAAGCACTCGACAGCGAGGTTCTGGGACATCGCGATAATGTCCTTGTAGAGGCACGACGCTTTAGATGTTTTCTCGTGCTGGGTCTGCAGTGGGAAGTCTGCGCGCTGCTTGTGCACCTTGTTGGGGTCCATCGCCCTGAGGTTGTCCGGGAAAACTTGCTGGCCCGCGTCGAGCATTACGTCCCGGAATGCGTCCGACTGGTCGAGGCTGTTGGCGTTGATGTCGCCCAGGAAGATCGGCGGCAACATGCGCTCTGTTCCCACGCCCGCGAGCGTCACCAAATGCAGCAGGTATGTGGCCACCGCACGAAAGTATTCAAGATCACTCCCCTTGCTTGGGAGGTGCACGTTTACAATCGGCAAAAGCGCTTTGTCGGTGTCGTCTGTGTACGTAAACGCGCACACTTGAATGCGGTCGAAGAGCGTGTCCTTGAACTTGGCCAACGGCTCGGCAAGAAAGGCAGGATTGTCCGTTGCCGCCTTCTGCATCTCTGCGATGTTAGCCTCCCAATCCTTGGTTGCCGCGACATTCACCTCGAGTGCCGCTCGGTCAAAGACGATGGCCATGTCTGGATTTCCTTGAATGCTTGCGGCGTGGTACTCAAAGGCAACTGGGCAATCGTAGCTGCGTACGACGTCGTGCAGTTCTCCTCGCGAGCAGGCCTCTTGCAACGCCCACACAAAGGGACACGATGGCTTTGAATGCAAAACTTTCCTCAAGCGCTCCCCGAAGCCGCCTGCGTCCGGCACATACGATGCTGCCATCAAAACGTCTAAATTTGTGCGCATGCACTCTGCCAAATCGTTGCAGTAGGTGTCGTACACAAACAACGACCACGCCTTGTGGCATTCCTCGGCGTCGCCGGCAGCACTCGCGAGCTTGCGCAAGGTGGTGTCGACATTTGTTTTCATCGGGACCTGCGTCAACGTGCGGCTGACGACCGTGTGGGCAAACATATCGTATTGGGTTACACGAGACATAACTCTAATTGATGTGGCAAACGCAATTTTATTTTTTTTTGTTTGTGCTGAATCATTTTTTTATTTAGTGTAATGCTTGTAAAAATGTGAATTACGATTTTATTTTGTATTGTTTGGTTGATAAGAAATTTTTCATCAAAACATCTTCATATCACATCATGCACACCACCGCACCCGCCGCTGAAGTTTACTTTGACATCCTGCGGCACTCTGGCGTTGGAAGGGTTGCTGCAACTGCCTGCTTGTCGGTGCGTTGCGGTACTGTTGCTGGTGATGTGATGAGCTCGCCGCGTACGTCTGCACGTTCGGATATTTTAAGCGAAAGGCGAGGATTAAACAAGAACGAGATGCAAGAGAAAAGGCTCAAGACTGGCAAGAATGAAGTTGCATCTGCTTCTTGTGCACATCTGTTGACATCTGCAGCTAGTGACTGGCACTGCTACCAACGTTTGACGCTTAAACTTACCCCTGTAGATGAATTGCCTGTCTCGATGATACAGTCCCTTGCGAAACTAGAACGAAAAGCAAGAGGAACAGCTTGCGGTCCGGGAATGGAAGAGGAAGAGATAGAGGAAGAGATAGAGGAAGAGATAGAGGAAGTAGATTAATTTGGTTTGTAAAGTTTTTAACGTTTTGGGTTTTTAAATGTTATTTAATGACTTAAAAAAAAATATTTTACATGACTTAACTACACTGCGCTGGTTTCCACGATGGGTTGGTGATGCTAGCTAGAATGTCCAGCGTTTGTATGCCTTGTTCCACGCTGTAGAGTCCCGGGATAACGAAGTTCCGTCCCTTTTTGTCAGTTGTCTTTGAAGTGTAAACAAGCGGGGTCGAGCCAGTGTCAAGTGCGACCGCACTCCCCGGGAACTTGTCGCTGTGGTTGACAAGACCGTTTGTGTGGAACGTTTCCTCTACCGGGTTAGTCAGCGTGCCGCAGCCTACAACGTTTGGGATAGTGCAACGATCGGGGTACGCCGACGTTGTTGTAGACTGAAGGCAACAGTGAAAGTACGAGTAAATGCCCAGCACAGCGTTGGCGGGGCTCCCAGCGCCAGCTCGGATGTTGTTAGAGTCTCGGCTGAATGCCAGCAGGCGGCCGATGGTCGTGTCTATCCGGAAGTTGAAAGTGCGACTGTCCTCGTTGGACAGCTCGCGGAGCCATGCCGTATTCTGCTTAAACCGCCGCTGGTAAAACTTGGACCGGCGACAGGGGCTGCGGGACTTGTTGCTGCTGCAATGCAGCACGGTGTTGGTAATGTAAAACAAATCGTACACGCCTTTGTACTTGCCGGCGCGAGCTCTAAACTGGTCAGCAAACCGGAGCAATTTCATGGCGTTTAGGATGTAATGCAAGCTATATAAAATATACGATGATATGTGCTACGTTTGAATCAGCTCGGCGCATTACACCGATCATCGATGGACATTGACCCGGTTACCGTGCTAAGGATCGTACGGCTTAATGTGTCGCAGCACGGTGTTTGTACCTGCTCGCTTGGTCGGGTGTGCAGGCACTTAACTCTTGACGTTGCATGCCCACGGTACGGGTCGTTGTGCAAGGGCGTAACGGCAGTGACGCAGCGGCGGGGGATGAGCTTGCGGTTGGTCAGCGTAGTGAGGCTGCTTGCAGCGGTGCAACTCTCGGTTATGCACCCCTTCCAACGATGCTGGTACCCAAAGGCGAAGCCGCTCACGTTCCGACAACGATTGGGAACCGACAATCTGCCGGTCCGCATGTATCTGGTTGTCCACATTGCCGACACCGGCGACCCAGAGGTATCGAAGGTGGTTCATGTTTGCTTCGAGTGCGTAACCAAATTAGTTTCCGGCGGTCCCAACATGCTAGGGTTGGAGCTGTTTGGCAACCCATCGATTAAAATGGTGAAAGCGTGGTTTGACAACCGGCCGGAAGTGTCTGTTGCGAAAACGTTGGACGTGATTGAGCTGGGGCAAACGTGCCAAGCGCAATGGAAGTCGGACATCTTGATCAATACGTCCATGGTTAATGTCTACTACTCTACCAAATTTGGCCTAGATTTGTTCCTTGAAGTTTAAATCTGTAAAACCAAATGGTTGGCCGCGGGTGTAGGCGAGCAGAAGGGACGGGATGACAAAGAGAGAGAGGACAAGAGGGCAAGAGGGGAGGTTTCGACGGTACGTAGAGTTAAATGGTATGGACTATAAGGGGTGTTTGCAACTAGTTTAATCAATGTACATGTAATATGCCGTTGTGGTTTTTTATCAACCCGGAAAACGCGCCTAAAAATGTGCTTGAAGTCGACATGAAATTACTGCAGATCGGGCGTACGGTTCCCGTAAGTTCGATCGATCTCGATCAAACGGTCGAAAGGTCGTGGTATCTTCGAGACATGCCTCATCGAATGCTGTGGTACGACGAGCCGTGGACTCAACGATTTGTAGATGAATCGCCAAAAATTGCAAACGATAGTACCGTGGAAAGTTTCATGCGCGATATTGTGTGCAATCCCGATTTAAACACGCCCGAGTTCCCAAAATTAATTCTTTTCATGGACTATACCCTGTGGAAGACCATAAGTGATAAAAGGGGTTATTTTGCCAAAAATTGGCCACTGAAAATCCGACAACGCACGCGCATTTTTGTGGTTGCATCTGCGTACAGCGCTGCGGCACAATCAACCTATAGACGGTATTGTCCATTTTGCTACACGGAATTTATGTCGGCAGGCACGTACACTGATTATTTTGATCACATTTCAGCCTGTCGCTACGGGCTCTTCTGTTACCGACAGGTCCCTCTTGCCGAAATATCAACATTTGCCGTCGCGTCTGCGCTTTCTCGTTCGAGGGGTGTTACATTCACAAAGGCTGCAACGGCGTTTGGGAACGCAGTATACTTCGACGAAGAGATAGTTATTCTTGGTCACCCCGGGGAGTTCCAGCACAGTTATGTCAAGACCGTCGGCATGACCAAAGAAGAATTTGAAGGTAGCTACACTAATTGCACCGAAGACGTTATGCTGATCCGACCACGTGTCTCGAGCGTAAGAACCATAAAGGTCGACCCTAAGTCGATGGCGAACTTTGGCGAAATTTTAGCAAATGCGCCAGGTCCCGCGCAAGGCGTGGTCTACACGCACGTGGAAGAACAAAATCTTAAGAAATACAGGCATTTGTTCTCAGTCGATGACGAGATTATTAAAATCGGAGACACCGACGTGGTCGGGTATACGAAGGCTAAAGTAATGGAAGTCGTTGCAAAAAACATCCGCGAAAAATCCCCCACGATAACGATGAGCACTCGTTCGTTTGGAATTAACAGTGTGGTGCAAAACACGTTCATCACCAAAGTGCGCAAGGTTCTGGAGTGCATCACATTTGAGGAGACAGGTTGGGGCTCTATGGAACATGAGCTTGATTGCTTTGTGATCAAATTACCGATAGATCTCCCGCGGCGAAATCCGATTGCCTTCTTCACTTTCGACATAAAATCTTATGTTATGCAGCACATATTCAGTCGGTTCTTTTTTGATCTTGTCAATGGTGGCAAAGAGGACGACGCGGAATATTTAGACAAACACGTACACGATCCCGACGCTCTGCCAATGTTTTTTTACTTTGCCGACGGCGGTGCGGATGTTCCGACGAAAGACATGATAGCAGAGATGGCAAAAATTACCAACTCGATGAAAGAGGATCACTCCCTGACAACCATAATAGTCAACCACAATCATGCAGTTGTTTTAAGTATAGAGCGCAACAAAGGCACCGGTTATACCGTGACTATTATCGACAACAATGCGACAAGAAACTGGCACCAAGCGCATGGGTGGGTGGAAGCTCAAGCGAACGGATCTATCCCTAAACTGGATGATCCCCTTGACGAAGGGCCAAAACGTCTTGCATTGGCCGTCAAGCGATGCTTTGATCCTAAACTCGACATCACATTTTCGTTCTTCGCCCTGCATCTGAATTTTATGGAGTTGCACCATGAACATGAAGCCTCCCTTCGTACTGGGCCCAACGCAGAGACCGTTTTTTCCGCCGACGTGAGTGCTAACGTAGCGGGGCGCTGTTTTTCGATTTCACTGCTCATGATCTTGTTAAAGGCAAAGCATCGCTTGACGGCCGCCCAGTTGGGCAATGCATTCATCTGCAGCCAGTTTGGTTACGCTGACAATCCCAGAACAATGGAGAAGGACGGCTTTACCAGTGCTGAAGACCACTTAAAATCGATACGCCTATCGCAGCATTGGATACTGCTTCTACAAACGTTTATGTGCGCACCTGTTGCCAAAGAAGAAGAACGCCTGAGCTCATGCGGCTTTTACTTTGAACCGACTGGCCGCTCCCAAACAATTCTCCTGCTGACTGCCGACATCCCTTGTCAATCCGAGAGGCCCCTGCCTGGTGAATCAATCAAGTACTTTCCACAGGGTGCGCAATGCATCGCAGATCCTTCTAGCAAAACCGGCGTCATAATCTTTGTGTGCGACGACGCAGCTGCAAGGTCGGGAGATCTAGTTTACGTGGATTTTCGAACCGTGTACATGTTTAAGAAGTACACGAAGCCCGTCGTTCGGCCCGATGGTACGGCGGCTTATGCACGCGGTCGATATGTTTGCCGTGACCCTAACGTTACCCTAACCTTGGAGTACGAAATGTACAGCGACATTCGGTTTAAAACACGTTTGCACATTGGCAAGGTTAAGAGAACCCAATTTGCCCTTTTCAGCGAAAAGTGCAGAATCGAATTAGATGAGGCGGACTGCGCCGCATTGTCTGCAACTGCTGTATCGTACGATGCAGCGACGTGCCTCTTTTCTTGCGACCTTCTCTTTGGGCTTACGGTTACGAAAGGCTCGGTTGACGACGCGATCTCGACCATCCGAGATCACGTTACAAAATTTATTCCCATGGACGTGTCCGTGTACGAGTACAGTTGGCAAATGTGCAACGCCCTGCGTAAGTACGTAATTTGCCCTTTGGGGATCGACACTCCAGGGAATTACAAGGACTACGTAGGTGGGTCAGACATGTTTGAAAAACCTGAACAGCCAGAGCATACCCCTACCCCTGAAGGGGTAGGGATTGATTGGCCGTTAACTGAGTCAGATGACCGCCCCGCGAAAAGATCACGCATCGCAACCTGCCTGCTGTTTGCGTGCGACGGTGCTAACCATCTAAGCTTGAAGTTAGGTTGTTTGCGGCCAACCAAGTGTCTGAATCTTAGGGAAGGTCACCACGTCCTCAACAAAGCTTTGTGCGAGGACGTTGTTAACATGTTGAGCTATCAAAAGAATCGCATAACAGCCGACGTAGGAGCTGCCGCGGCGGCAGGCGGGGGCGAGGATGATTATCCTATGTCTGACGACAACATCCGCAGAGTGGTCAGCATAGCAGCTAATTCTACAGAGGTTGACCGGCAACATAAAGACACGATATCAAGGTTAGTCACACAAATTATGAAAAACGGAGTAAAGATGACAGGGGTAGGGGTGCACAGCACTCCATTTGTGTGGAAAACCTTAACGGTGGAAATCTTGGTGTACAACATGGGTAATTCCGGCGGCAGGGGTAAAATTTATTTATTGTTAAATGTTAATTAAAATTGTTAAGTGATATGTATATATGTCGAAATAAAATTGTCCAGGAAGAACCCTGACGAGTATATGTGATGTTTAGTCCGGAGAGGTACAAGGCAGCCACACCATACGATGCGAGACGTCAAGTCAATGATACGAGACGCCAAGTCAATCACGACACGAGACGCCAAGTCAATCACGCAGTTGAGCTTGTTTGTGGCGTTCGCGTTGCACTCGTTTTTCTTTGTTTTTGTTTTAATAGTGCCTTCGCATACACAATGGACAGTGCCAGCAAACGGAGACGTAAACAAACATTACATTACCGTTCACTACAGATTTGACGGCCTGAAGTTTATCGACAAAGATGAGGTTGCAACGCCTTCTGGCATTATTTACAAAATGGACGATAACTTACAAAACACTGCATTATCGGGAACAGTAGAAACTGTATATCTTCCGTGCCCGGATGATGTAACCCTAACCCAGGCGGTCGCAACAAACGGCGGACAATGCCCTACGGAACGTTTTACCGACAAATGCAAAAAACATTATAACTACGTTCACACGCACTATTTTTTGGCTGGCGTACTCGTTTTAGGTTTTGTATTGTTGGGGTTTATGTGGTTAGATCGTGAAAAATACGTATCAGACGTAACAAGAGCGGGTATTTTGACTTTTGTTGGCTTGGGCATGACTATTGCAGCGTCAATGCGAATGCATTTGCTTGAAAAAATATTCAAGGAAGAGACGGAAGGGGGAAACTTCGCTCCATCATGTTTGGGGCACTACTTTGCGCAAAATGTGAAACAATTGTCAACAACGGATAAAACCGTTGACGTGGTTTTCAACGTATTTGCAATTGCAACGTTCGTGTGGTGCTTTCTTTACGGTGCGTTCGAAGTTGCTTACCACCGTGAGGACGATGCGTCGAAAAGTAGTCCTTTCGAAAAAAGAAACCCAGCATTCATGGGCCCAATTTAGTTTTTTATCGACTTTTGGATAGCTGCTGCAAGCATCAATGTTAAAATAATAAAACTCGACGCGTACTCTGCTTCTAGTTGGTTGGGCGGCAGCGCACACCCCTCTATAATTTCAAAGGGAGGGTCCATCGCAATCCAATTCAACGCTGTATTGTTTATAGCGTTCGATTCCTTTATATTCATTAAAATCCACTGAGAAGGGGGTCTTGCGCGTCGTTCTTTAGGGTCCTTTGGGGTAGCCCGGATTGAAATGAATGCTTAACACTTAGTACTAGTACTGCAAAAGCTACAACGCCTGCTACTACGCCGCCAACAATTTCTGCCACCTTTGTGCTCTCGGGGGAAGGCGCAGTCATAGCCGGTGCATCGGTGCAAACATCGTTGGTCCATGCACACTGCTGTTTAGTGCAATCTGTCTGTGTAGGACACCCGCCGCAGCTCTCACTGTTACAAATTTTGGGTCTACAATGGGTATTGCCGGCTCCTTGCCATTCGCATGCTGGGTAGTTTTCGCATTTGACCTGATCGCATCCGGAACAATCAGGCGTAGAACACACAGACTCAGTGCATGCTAGATCTTCCGTCCACGTACATTGCCCTAGATTGGCACAGCCATCGAGTCCGCACTCTTCGCAATGTGTTTGATCACAATTTGCTTTTCTGCAGGTTGTTGTGGCGCTGTCGTAAAAGCAAAAATCCGGATGTTGACATTGTTCTTTACTACCACATTTGTCGCAATGATCACCGTCACATACTGCATCAGCACATGAGGCGTCACTCCATACACATTCAAGCGTTGCTGGTGTGTGCTCTCCTCTGCACTCGTCCACAGTTAGACAATGCTTGCACTTGTTGGCGCAATAACGAAGGGTACAAGATGTATCATACCCACAGGTATATTCATTATTAGCATCTGTTTGACTTTCGCAGCTAGTTTCATCGTCGCACAAAGGACAGTGCGTGTCGTCGCAGACAGATGGTACGCATATCCCTGCGGTAGTGTCGTATGTACACTTGCTTTCAAGATTTTCGTTGTTGCATTGGCCTTCGGAACACATGAAGCAGCTATCAGGATAACTCGTTATTTCGGTAAGGGTGCACTCACGGACAATACAGTTGTTTGATTCCAATTTACACGCTATGCATGGATGGACTTCATTATCATCCGTACCAAAATGGTTACTGCATTCGCTGACTACTGGAACTGTTCCGCACTCAATGTCTAAGCACGCGCTACAGTCGGTTTCGCTGCACACTGGAGCAATGGTTGGCGTTGGTGTGGTGGTTGGCGTTGTGGAGACACGATCGATGCATTCACCGTCGTCGTCGTCGTCGCCGTTCCACTCGCAAACAATATTAATATTACTTTCGCATTTGTCCATAGTTTTACAATTCGTGCAATTCGTTTCGCAGTCGCTGGCTGTGCACTCATTTTTGACATTGTTATACATGCAGTCATCATGAAGGTCGCAATTATCTTCAGTGTCGCATTTAAAACAGTGTGCGCCATCGCATACAGACGGTACGCACAGTTCGTTGGAGTTAGGGCTAGATAGCGTACATTTGTTATCCGTTTTTCCTTCGCAGTGACTTTTGTCGCTACTACACCTGAAACAGGCATCATAGTCACTCAGCTGACTATTTTCGTCTAAATCTGTCACATCTGTGCAATGCCGAGGTTTGCAATCGGGCAACGAATCGCCCGATGGTTCCCATTTGCACATGCTGCATGGATGGTCATTAATTGTGGTTGTAAAATGAGTTGTGCAGCCTGGATCCGTTGGAACGGTGATGCAATTGTGTTCATTTGAACATCCACCACAATAAGTGCCGTCGCATGCAAGTGGTGGGCTTGGTGGTGGTGATGGTGGGGGTAGTGTCGATACTAATGGTGGTGCGGGTGCTGTATTTACACACTTGTCGTTTTCGAGGTCGCACTCTTCAGAAGAGCAACATTCGATGCCGGTCTCACAATCTTCGTTGGTTGAAATGCAAAACCCAGAGTGTGGGTGTACTTCTGCACACTTATCGTCGAAAGAACCACCATGTGGATCATACGATGATACAAAGCTTGACGAGCCTAACTCAAAATTATGAAAAAAAGATATTTCCGGATACTCCCCCAATACAGCATAGTGATAGTTCTGAGGAGTAGGGAAACTCTGATAATATGAGTCACACGTAATGGTGGGTATTTTAACCCCCTTGTTACTGAAGAGGGTGTTATCGATTTTTTGCATGACGCATTTGGCAAAGTAATGTTTGTCGTTTTCATCTTTGTAATGCACTTCCAGCGTTGGGTTGGCTGCAGCTTGGTGTAACAGTGTCCGTACTGCGTAGTTAGGGGATCTGGGAGTGTACCTAGCGCTTGTTCCCGTATTTATATACGGAATCATTTGTCCAATTGTGTTGTCAAATTGTGTTGTTTTTTTCTCGTGGTAGCCAAACCATGGACATCGACTATATCCATCACCATTATACTGCCATCCTTCTTTGCCGATTTCGGCGTTAGAGAACTTGTACTGGTCAGAACATGCAACAAACGCTATGTCCTCGGGGACTGTGGGTTTAACGTTTGTAAGAACAATGAACATCGTGTTATCATTCAGAAAATGACTTGCTTCTGCATTTATAACGAATACGTGGTCCGAAGTTAACCCAAACGCGGATGTTCCATACCCAGGAGCAACATCGGAAATGTGGTCCCCCCCAGTTGTTTCATCGTCGTAAGACTGGAAATATTTATCTCCAAGGGTAGTGGATTTATGCACGCTGATGGCGTATGAGGTCGTTGGAAATTCTTTGTAAATAATTTCGTTTGTAAATTGGTACAGCTCCGTAACTCCATTGTGGTTATGGTCCGTGTGGCTTATCAGTACCAATGTAGAAAAAGGGTTGCTTTTAACGATAGTTTCTGGATACCATCGTGGCGAAAGCTTGGTGGAGTGGTCTGTGATACTACATGCCATTGTGGCTGCAGCGTTCCAGCAAGTAATGAAAATTATGCCCCATCCATTACCATTGGTTCCTGCGGTGAGGTCTTCCACACCAACCATGAAACCATGCTTTATAGGTTTCACTGTTCGTATAGGTTTAGTTTTGAATGTTTCCGCAAATTGAAGCTGAATCGTTTTTAGATTGCCTGTGCCTTCGAATACGATTCCGCATATGGGAACATTGATTTTTTCGTCTCGTGGAATAAACAGCCACAAATCATTGCTGCTGTAAGCATCAATCATCTGTTTAACTGGTATATTTACTTCATCCGCGTTGTTGACAATTGAGTTACACTGAGGATCCGCATTAGAATTAGATGATGAGGGAGTAATGCATGCCTTTACATCCGTATTATCCGTCGGAATAACCACGACGGCAGAAGGTCCTGATACAACCATTAGCGGTCTAAAATCCTCTAAGTCCGCATACGTTACAGGAGCAGAACCTGTCGCGCCGGGCAGTCCTGCCGAGCACGCCGTGTAACATACAAATGTCCTGTCGTCGGCCGTAATTGCTTGTGAATTGATATACCCACAAATCATATCTTTCGAAGCTGCCGTGTATTCTTCCTCCATTTCAGAATACACAATTTCAAGTTTCGTGCATTCATTGACTACCCCTAAGGGGTCCTTTTGTATGCAGTATATCTTCTTATCGCCGCTTACTGTTGTAAATACAAACGAAAAGTCGACAGAATGGCGAACGGTTGCTACTATTTCTCCAGATTTAGAACTACCAATTAAATCGAGGCTTTGGTCATTATAATTCATTAATCCTGCCATCTGTCCTGGAGTGTTATCGCCGCTGGCAACGGGGCGCATCATACTTCTTAGCGTACCATGACTTAAAGTGGCAACGTCGACGTCGTTTACCGATGACGGACATGCCATCATGGAATGGCCGTTAAATTGTACAACGAACCGTCCGCCTTTAGGAGACACTTGTCTGCCGTCGTACCCATATGTATTACGGTCGCCGTGTGCGGCATCGCAAGAAAACTGGGATGTTTTACTTACTAATGGGATATCTGGAAATGCAGACATGTGACATGACACTAAAAGCAAAGCCGTGATCATCGTTGCATTTGTCGTAGATTGCTGGGCTGTGCATATATTGACATGCCCGCTAAATCATCTGGTAATTGCCTGCCGTTGACGGGGGTGTTGGCTCTGCTCGTTCGGCTATTGAACTTAAGTCAGTTGGAACCGTTGGCAGTTTTATTTGGGGGGTTGGAGCGGACGTTTCCACTGTGGGTGGCGTTTCTTTGTCCAGGTTGAGAGACGTGATGAACTCTTCGAGGTCTTGTTCCGACGGCTGCAGCGCCATGCTCATCTCTTGTTGCCGCTCCCGCTCCTCGTCGGCGAACTGCGCGTAGTCGTCGGCCGCCTGGAATTCGTCCTCGAAATTCCCAGCGTTGTTGGTCCGCGTCCGCTTGCTCAGAAGGCGCATCGCGTTCGACGTCAGGTCTTGCATTTCTTGGTAATGCTTGGCTTCTTCCAACTGATTCAATATGTTTGCAGTCGTTGTCTGCTTCGTGTGCGCCCGCCGCAGCTTGGACACCGCTGCGCGGAAGTTGGGGTGCTCCTTGCCGTATTGGTTGAAGGCACCCATCACCTCTTGCCGGAGGAGGTTGGCAGTCAGCTTGCTGTGCGTCAAATCCGTCCGCATCGCCATGATCGTCATCCCCATGTTGGTTTGCTTCCGGGCAGGCGGTTCGGCCGGGTACCCAAACGAAAACCAGCTTCCCATGATTAAAAAAAAACCCCGGACGTGTCCGGTTTGCTAGAAGATAACGGCTTGGCTACTGCTCCGCCGGCGCTGACGGTGAAGGACTGTAGCGTTGGCTCTGCCGCCCCCGCTTCTGCTTCTTGCTTGTGCTGCTTGTGCTCCCGGTTTTGGCGCACTGCTTCGGCTGCGGTTACGATGGCGGGTGACGCAACGCCACCTCGTTTTGGCGGCATGCAAGTTAAGTGGTGCTCGGTTGACAACAATGTCAACAGCAAAGGACGGGAAGTGTGCAATGAGGTCTACCGTCGAGTACGTCTCCCTTGTTTTTTTGTGGGCGTGGTGAGAGCTTATATATGAAGAAGTGTGTCTTGACACCAGTGGAAGCATAACGTTTTGCAATGATCCACCTTCCTTGGTTTCCGGCTGCCAACCTTGTTGTGTACAGCTTCAGTGTGCCATCGACCGAAACCCCCGATTTGGACCTGCTGTTTGCAAAACGGCTCCTGGCCAGTGTAGCAATTTGCGTGTCGCTCCAGCCTGCTACCACGCTAACGTTGGTTTCTTCCGCTTTGATTCTTTTTTACCACATAATACTGACAGTCAAGTCCGACGGTTGGGTCTGGGGGCGCATAGGTGCGGCGGCGGGCGGCTCGGCGGTTGCGTTTGTGGGCCGCAGCTACAGTTCTGGGGCAGTGGCGGCGGCGCTGGCGTTGCTCGACATCTTTCACGTTTACATATATAGGAAGCGCGTGTAGCACGAACGACAATGTGCACCGAGATTTCACCGGGTGCTGCGATCGCAATATCCGTTTTGTTGTCTGTCTTGGTCGTTGTGAACCTGGTGTTTGTCTACCGGGGGCACGCGGGCGCAATTGTTATTGCGCGACCCTTTTCCATCGACGAAGACTCGGATGATCAAGACACCATTCCAGTGGAAAACTCTGTGGTTAACGTGGGCAGTGTTGCCAGAGAGTAATTTGCAATGGTCGTCGATTTTAATGTTGTGCACAATGGCGGAAACGCAGCAGTGGTGGGCGGTAGCCCTGGGGATTGGGTGCACAATGCTAAAAGAACGCGGCGGTAACATGCCAGTTGGGGAGGGGGCGGTGGCCGCCGTCCTTTTTTTGTTGCGGCGGCTGAGCTGCATTCCGTGCATCGTGGCAGCACTGGTGGCGTACTGGATTGAAACGCGCCCGCCGCCGGCGATCGACCCACATTTGGTGCTGCCCACCACCGCCGAACCAAAAAGGGAGGAGAAGGACAGTTGCGCGCGCTATATGTTTTAACGCCACGTTAGCTAGCCACAAAGCCGTATCACTATGATTGATGGACTAGAACATTGGGTCGAGGCACTGGCCGCCCTTGTTTTTGTACTGCTTTATCTAAGTCGCTTTTATAATGAAACCAAAAAAGACCATAATGATCTCTACAACCGCGTTCTTGTTGTGGCTGCCCTAATTTGGATGATTTCGTGTGCAATTGCACTGCATCGTGCGCAACTAACAAAAGTTGTTTAAATTCGTACTGCTTTCGACTTAGACGACCCTCCTTTCGGCTTCCGACTGCGCGAGAGCATCGTTTGCCGAAGCTGCTCTTCGGTGAGTTTGGCGGTTCTGAATGAAGAGAAGGCGTGGGTGATTTCGTACGGAGTACCAACTTGCGAGCGGCATGCAGCCAGGTACGCCACGGTAACGGGCGAAAGGGTGCCGGTTTGTTTCGCGAGGAAGGCGTCGACCTTTTCCTCGTGCTTTTCGCCGGTGTTTCGATGTGCCAATTTAAAACCCTGGAATAAAACAGAATAAAATGCAATGCAACGCACCGCAATTAGTTGATGCATTACAAAATCATTGTACAAATTAATTAATTAATATAAGGCAATCTCTGAGCGTGCGCCCATTACCTTTGAGACCATATCGTTGTGCTCTGCTGTAAATTCGGCTGCGTGCTCTTGGAAAGACATCGCGGTTAAGTGAAGTATTTAGCGTGAAACAACCAATAACCCATATACCAAACATTTGTATGTCACTTTTAATTTACACCATTGAGCGATTGGCCGCTTTGCTGTACGGCAAGGACGGGCCTCGCATCTCTCCCCCCCCCCCGTATTCCGAAATTGATATTGCCCTCTGCAAGGGCGCGTGTTTGCCGCCGGCGTACGCGCCGTTGATAGCGCCAGCCGATGCTGCCCGCGCGGTCAAATTGCTACGGGCTGCACTGGGAAGCCGGAGGCGCAGCCACCGAGAGCGGTGCCACTGCATCGAGAGCACTCTGTCGCTTTTTCTGTTGGTGCCGCGGGACAAACTTGAATTCTGACAACGCGGTCTCGATAATGCTGCGTTGAAGCTGGGGGTGGTTGTACGCGGTGCATAACGGGTGGTCTACGCGGGCGTCCCGGGTGGCCCGGCACGACATGCAGCGCACGCGGGTGCCATTGGCCATGAAGACGTCCTGCCGTTCGGGTTGGAGCATGGCGAGGCGGCGCCGAGCGACGTGCTCTGCCTGCGTTTTCAGGGCGTGGCAGTTAGCGCACATCGCCGTGCAGTTGGCTATGTCGTCGGCGCCTCCGTCGCAGAGGGGAATGGTGTGGTCCACTTGGTAGGCAGAGCTGAGCACGTCGTCGCACTGGCTGCACCGCCACTGCTGCCGCGATGCCACTATTTTCTTTTCGGGTTCAGTGAGCGACCGTGCCGTCGTCATTATTTTAATAAACAGGCTTGATTTGACTGGGTGCTTATGCGCGTATATGTTTTATACTTGCTTCTTCCGAGCAAAGTAAGTCGCCATCCATGGAGGAGTTCGACCTCCTGGATGAGACCCCCCCCGCGAACGAAACCAAAGAATGCAGCTGCTGCATTGAAGTTGTGCCGTTCGTGTCCGGTTTGGTTACCGGCTTGTACGTTGTGCACGAAGAGTGCAGCGACACAGCCTTTGGCTTGCTGACAGGGCTGTCCGCGTTTCTCGTCCTGTCCTTCTTGAGCTGCCAAACCGGCATCTGCAAGTGCTGCTGCTGCTGCTGTTCAGCAATACGAGGGGGCGTATACGGGATTTTGTTTTGCGTAAGCATAGCGTGCATACAGTTTGTGCACCTGAAGAACGCGCTGATCGCGGCAACCGTCTTCTTCGGGGGAGCCTTCGCGGGAAACCTTTACATGACCTTGTCTTGCTCGAATCCGTAATGCACCTGATTTGTTTTGGATTAAAAAATTAGGAATCAAGCCCAACTAAAAATTGACTTAAATAATAAATAAATTCAAGATGCAACCTAATGTGCAGAGCGTTCGGGTTGGTACCCTTTTGATGCCTCAAATCAAGGCCTACTGCAGCACCAAAAAGGCGGTGGTGATCTTCCCGGACTTGATGCGGGAGGCAATGGTGCACGACATGCTGCAAGAGCCGTCGTTGGCCGAACTGTTGGCCATGCTCGAGCTGACTGAAGACGACACCGTGCAGTTTGTGCCGATTGTAGACCACGATCTTGCTCTGTTCTGCGACGAGAACGGCGTAGCCAATGCCGCGGCATTTAATCAGCACGCTTCGCTGGTGGCTGGCAAGTTTGTGCACGGCGGTCAACTCCTGGGCCCGATTCTCTTCTTGCCGCTTGCATAACGCTCTTTTGTTTTCTTTTTTTTTGATGTTTTATTAAATTAAAGTGCATTCAAATCAAGACAACAAGACGTCGGTGCTGGGTGCACGGCACGCACGCTGACCTACACGTTTAACTACCGACCCACCCTTGGATCCATCAGCGTCTGAACGACGTTTTTTAGTGCATGTTTTATTTTTAAAAAAGAGAGATCTCTGTTTTCATGCTGAATCATCCTCAAAGTGTATTTATACGAATATGAGCCCATGTTCGCTAGCAGCTCTACACGGATATTTTTTGTTTTTTGTTTGCTTGCGCAATAGCCTTCGACATGGTCATTTCGGTCCGTGGTGTGCAGTAATCGCCGTCGGTTGCAAGGCCCTTGACAGCTGCAACCGGCACGTTGCTGCGGTACTGCGCGGACTTGGGTGGGCAACGAATGACAGCAGACTTGTATTGAACGTTCTTGCCGGCTTCACCGACCTTTGGGCCGCGGGTCACGATGCGCGGCGCCATTCGTGCAAGGCAACTGTTCACCACGCGCTTAAAGATGCCCCAATTCGGCTGTTCGATGATTGCCGTCCGTCCCGTAATCAAGACTGCCGGCATCTCTTCCTCCGCAGCCAGCTCGAGGAACAGCAAAATGGCCGCTCGAACGAAGGGCACATGGCCAGCAATGCCATCAGCACCATCAACGACCTTATCGATGGCGGTCCGGAGGTCGCCGGCCGTAACAATGCTGCCGTCTTCCACCGTGACGGTAGCTGTGGCAGCGTCAAGCTCCTTCATCTCGGCCACCGTCATCTTTGCGATGGATGCTTGGACATCTTTATTCATGACCGTGATGACGCCGTGCTTTGGTGCCCTGCTGGAAGCAGGTTTACTGCTTACCCTTCTCAGCACGTCGACGACGGCGGCCACCTGTTTGACGTTGGCAGTCGAATCCACCCACGCCCCATAGGTATTTGGCTTCGAGCACATGGTTTGGACCATTTCTTTGGCATTGTTGCCCAGCGCCACGATGCACAGTTTGACGTTTTCTTGGTCAAAGTAGTCTGCGAGCAATGCCGACGTACCCTCAGCGCATTGCCTGATCAGATGACCACCGGTGAAATCGACTTGTGCCCCGCCCAGGTCCCCTTGGAAGCAGTTCTCGTAGCCGTCCGTCACGATGATCACGGTAGCATCTTCTGACTTGATGGCCTTCACTCTTTGATAGGCTTTGATGATGGCTGTCCTGCCGCCCGCCTTGGGCAGGTGGACGTGGGGCACGTTGGTGCCACCTGTCAGCAACGCGACGGTCGTGCGCACGAGCAGCGATAACTTGGCGGTGGAGCCCGATACATCTACAACAATGTGTTGCTCTGGTGCAGAACCAGGTGGTGCAGGCATCGACTTGAACAGTTCCGTTGTTTCATCATTAAATGCATGAATTGAACCGACATGAGCAGCTTCAGTCATTTTTTTAAGTGTCTGGTCACGTTATGTTTTACTGTTCCTTGATAAGTTTACAAAACGAGAGATCACACAATTTTATTGTTTGTCAGCATTTGTTTTTTGATCTCTCTTTTTTTAAAAAAAAACATGGACGGACAGCAGGGGCAAGAGAGAAAAAGAGAGAGAGAGAGAGAGAGAGAGAGAGAGAGAGAGAGAGAGAGAGAGAGAGAGAGAGACCAACAGAGTACATACCAGTTTTGCAGGAGGAGCAACTGACGCGCCACGTTAATAATATGATGGCAATTGTTTTTTTTGTGAAGGAAAGGAAAGGACTTCCCTGTAAAACAATTATTTATTCTGATGAATGGGCATAATTTGAGAACTCTTTTTTTTGGGTCGATTTATAAATATTTCGATTCAAACTTAAATTCATCCTTCCTGAAGTGTTTAATTAACACAGAAAGGAATGTTTAAACTGGACTCAGCGCACGTCGTTGTAATTGCGGCCGCCACGTACATGTTGCTGGCAGAGGTAAACTTAAGAAATGACATCATTGTTGTGGTGGTTACAACCATCGACTTTTTTAGGGTTAACGCCATGGTGTGCATCGCTAGGTTCTTGTACAAGTTGACATCGTTTCAAATATCGGCGCTCTACATATCTGTGGTGCTGGTGAACCGTGTGCTGCCAGGGGTTGCGTTCTTGATACTGTGTCCTGTTTTGATGTGGCCGACGGCTCGGTGGACCAGGCTGAGTGCAGGTGTTCCGTACACCGGAATAGATGCATTTGCTTAACGTCGACAAAGAAACGTACACCCATAGGTTCCTATCTACTTTTTTATTTTTTTTAATTTGTTTGCACAATAAACGCATGTCTTATTATTTGTTCGCACGCAAAAGAACGCATCCTGTTAGCTTTGAGAAACGTGCACACACCATTCAATGTAGAATGCTATTTTTCTATCTTGTTCCAATGGACATGAAAGATCAGAATTGGGTCGTTTTCAACACGGTAGTTGTTGTGTGAATCTTTAACACATGCGGAGGTTTTAAGAGATTAACAAAACAACACTTGTCCCCGTGCCCGTACCACGTCTGCTATCAACTGCGAAAATCCACCGCCGGCCTTGCAGAAATAGTCTGCAGACGACATGAATGCAAAGTCGTCGTCCGGCTCGTGCTCCCACCGGTGGCGCACAGCTGTGTCTGATCCGCGAAACAAATCAATCGTCAACCGTTCGATGGTGTCGCGGTACCGCATGCTTTTTTCTTTTGCGTCCGTGTGGCTAGTCGTGTGCCGGAAATCCCCCACGAGTGTAATGGTCGATATGTTGCCCTTTAGCCGAGCAAGGCGCCGGTAAGCGGCTTTGTAGTAAGACACGTTTTTTGCGTAGCCCGCTACAATACCATCGCCTAAGCGGAGGTGTACTACTGCAGCGTTATGCTGACGCGATGCATTTCTCGTGTCGAGAAGGCGGGAGACGACATCAATTTGCCACGGATCAACAGTTTCTTTTATGTATGCGGAAGCAATAGAATCAGGGTATGCCAGGGTGTATGCAGTGCGCATCCCCCAGTAACCTACAGTTGTGGACGGCCCCCTCGATAGCTTTCCGGCAACAACATCGCCGAGACGGTAGCCGCCAATCGAAGACGGATCACGCAGGAGTGCTGGCGCCACTGCCACTGTGAGATACGTGTTGATACACGAGTAGAATGCTACCCATTGCAACGTTGTTTTGGATACAGTGCCGACATAGCACAGCGCAGCCGATGTTGCCGGCACAGCGAAACTCCACACGAAGGTATTGATAAAGGTTATTTGCATGACGTGTCCGGGATAACTCACGCCAGGGACCGGCAAGTTCGCCCATAGCATAAGAGTGTACACCGGCAACAAAACTAAAACCTGCAAGATCATTTTTTGGGGTAGCGAAATAAATGTACACGCTTTAAAGTAATAGCCGCGACGTAGCTGTAACAATATAAGGGGAAACAAAATGTTTTGGGTATGCCTAAATGTCGTGCGCTAAAATACTTGAATATGCGGGGATTCCCGACCCGGTGCACCACGGGCCAAACTTTCGGTGCTTCTTCTTTACCGGGCTGGGTTGGATGGCGCTGTTGATGCCGTGGTACAGCCAGGACACGTTTTTCGACGACGGTTGGAAGTGGGCGCTGATCAGCGGCGCGATCGGGCTGGCGATCACGGTGATGTATTTTATATGGCAGTTGGTACACACGGACAAGCCAGAAAGCGACGTAACCGTCCGAAAAACCTGCAATTACATCAACTATGCGTGCATCGACAACAGCCTCACGTTTATGCTGGCGGGCTGGGTTGGGTGCGCGAGCGACAAAGGGAACGAAGCAGAAGTGCTGCTCTGGGTGGTGTTTGTCTTGCTGTTTTTCAAGCTGTACGCCGGCATTGCGTGGATAGACAAGCTCGCGCTGGTAGAGCCGATCAATATGACCGAATGGCTAAAGTGTAACGTTTGCATCAAACCATAGTATAAAGAACTCATCTTTTAATCATTACGCCGGTTTGATGTATTTAGGAAACCGCCACGCCCCGTCGCCCGTTGCTGTTACTAGTATTCGACAGATCTGCCGAGCGCAGATTGTTTGCCCCCTGCACCGCACGTTCGCCAGCTGTGCAAACATGGAAGCTTTGTACATATGCTTTGCCACAAATTCGATCCTTTCTATTATTTCTACCCCTTTCGGCGAGAATCCTGTTGTGAACAGCTGGATCAGCGCCAACGTGACCGATTGATCTCCCACTTTGAGTGGCAATTTTCTCAGCGCGCCTTCCTTTCGCAGCAAGTTGATGCCATCCACCACATAAGTCACAAACGCGTTCGGGATAGTGTACGGCAGGGGCTCCCGCAGCGACGTCGTTGCTTCTTCGTACACCTTTCGGATTTCCTTGTATTTCTTTAACGACAGTGGTTCTTTGGCAACTTTCAACCGCTTTGCCACCTTCATGGCCTGCACTCTCGTTCGCGCGTACGCGTTTGTTGTTATTTCCCTTCGTTCGTCCGACGTAAACAGCCGGCACAGCACGCCTCTGACCATCTGCCGTTGGTGCACCTTCACGTTTTTCTTTGGGGTGATTTGTTTGGTTGCCCAATGCTGTGCATTTGCTCTTGCACCTACATAATTACGCTTCGCCGACACGTACAAAACAGACTCGACGCCGCCTACTTCAAACCCAGTGAGCGGACACGCTCTCGTTGTGTCGCTCGCACGCACAGCCAGGTCGCACGCTTCGCCGCACCGGTGGGTCTGCTTGCTTTCTTTGCAGACTGCAACCTTGTGCTTCACAGAGATCCAGTAGGAACACCCCCCGCTTACACACCGGTGCGTTGCGTCTGGCGCAGTCAGTTCGGTTGCCTTAAGCGTCCGACAGTACTCTCTGACGGCGAACGCGGCTGCTTGAGTCAACGGCACCACGTCCATGTCGTCTCGCGCCGAAGAGCTGGCTTATTTTGACTGCGAAACCGACGGACTTCACGCCGGGTGCTCGATCGTCTGCGCGTGCGTTTCGTTTGATTCCAAGCCTACCATGGTTTTTGTCGAATCTCCGCCAGGGAGACTTTCAGAGGCAACGGCAGAGCGTTTGAGAGAAGTGCTTTGCGCGCACAGGGTTGTGACTCACAACGGCGTGGGGTTCGACTTTAGGGTACTGGCGAATCACTTACGCAATTCGTCGGCGGCTGACACGCAGAAGCGCCGCGAACTGGTCCACTGCTGTGCATCCTCTTACGATCTGTGCTTGGACCATTTTACGTCGGCAGGCTACCCGGTGAGCATGCAATCGTTCTTAGACGGATGCGAGCTGTCGTCAAAGACGTGGTCGGGAGCAGAGTCGGCAAAGGAATGGGAAGAGAACATGGACCGGGTGATCGAGTACTGCACATCAGACACGGTGGCGTTGCAAAACTTAGTACGCTACGTCGAGAAGCACAACTTTTTAAAGCGAAAAACGAAGAAAGGAAACGTCGTCAAGTGGGTGCCGTTCCTAGTTAAGCCTATGCGCACTGCTAAAGAATGCCTCGCGATGCACAGGGCATCCGCGGTAGACACATCGTGGATGACCGATCCGCTTGACCCTGCGGATGCTTTCAGTTGGATACCCGCAGCAATACAGCCGCACCTGGCCGATTAACAGATTAATCCAACCGCTCCCACAGCTCCAGCGCATGGCGTCGCACTTCCGCGTTTATATCCTGAAGCGTAAACTGCCGAAGCCAGTAGATCAGTCCAAACGATAGGGTTATTTCCTCTCCTTCTTCTATTCTTTTATTTGGCACCACGTACACGGCGCCGACGGGGTCGTCCGCAATGCTCTCGAGACAGGCGTTCGCGTGGGTTAGCTCGTATGCATCGATGAAGGCAAGGAGGCTTAGTTTCGAATCCATCACGTCGGATACAAGGTGTACCTGGCTGTCTTGGCACAGCGATCCGTTGTAGCACGCTCCACGCTGGGTTGCTGCCACGTCCCGTCCGACAGCGTATGTTCTGGTATCTACCTTGTTTGGACCCACGCGGTACGCTTCCATCGGCAAAGGCGGGGTAGAAATCTCCTCGCAGTAAACAACGCCCACCAGTTGCCGCGCGTGGAGCGTTTGCGTCGCTATCATACGGAAACCGCAGATGGGTAAATGTTCCACACGCATGCACGGGCATGCCAGGAATTGTACCACTAGATCAAGGAAGGTTTCGCAGTCGGTGTAATCTATCACCCATGCCAGCTCACGGCATGTTTTGCACACTCTCACGTCGTCCGTTTTCTTGAGCTGGGCAGTTGAGAATGCTTTCTTGCCAAGTTCGCTCTTGCACGTGCTGCACAAATAGGACATATTATATTTTTTGCAACACTTTTTTTTTGTTTTTGTTCATTTATTTTTACTTCCTTATTATTATTTCGCTGATGCATTACACTGAAACAGAAATCACACATAAAAAAAAAGCTTACCACCACAACTTTAAATAATGTTGTTTATTGCAATGATGGGAGTAGCGACTGCAGCAATGACACCGCCGTGCAAGTACGCTGGGTTCACGACAAATGCAGTTTTGGTACCGTGGTTGCACGATTGGTGCGAGATTGAAAAGACAATGCATGAAAGGTACCTCTACGTGGAACCAACAACAACCAGTTTCCAAGTGCCATTTTCGCAGTGTTGCAAAAATTGGAGGATTCAAAATATTTACTTCCAAGAATATCAAGCGTGCCGTTCCTCTGCGTGTTGTCCGCCAGACACCAGACGATGCACTAAACAATACTGCGGAGAGGAAGGCATGGCTGAAACCCCGCCACCCACTTGCTGGTGTCACGATGAAGACGCCAACCTTGTGGACATAAGTGGCTTTAAACGGGAAGAGCTTGACCGACGTTGCTTTCTTGTTGGCGCTGCTTACGCCATGCGCATGAAGATGTATGAAAAGAACCGGGCTGTACATGCCTTCGGACTGGCGACCAAGCACAAAGAGTGGTACACCGAGTACTGTTCACAGGCGTAGACAATATTTTTTTTATAAAAAATGCTGAATCATCCCCAATTTTTTGCCAAAATACCTTTATTAATGAAACATTTAGCACTAGGGAGTATATGTGTCCAAAGTGCTACACATGCAAACATGGCAAATGTGTTAACGGTAAGGACCAAAGCAGCCGACACGCAGCTGAAGTGCACCAGCGACCCTGGCAGGTTTGCCGTGAACGACACTATCAACATTTCCAAGGGGAATCCAAACTTTGAAGACAATGTTGTTATTGGAGTTGAAGCCGTAGGAAGAGACCTTACCTTAACGCTACTAAACCCCTTGTTGTATGACCACCACGTCGGGACACGTATTTTTGCTTACCCGTCAACGTACAGCGTACCCAACGACATCAAAGTACTCAACGGGATACAGTCTGCGCACAAAAGAACGATACACACAATTGAGATCCCATTATCTATCACCAGCATCGGAGACAGTGCTTTCGAGGGATGCAGCGCATTGGTAAGCGTTACGATTCCATTGTCCGTCACCAGCATCGGAGACGGTGCTTTCTATAGATGCACTTTGTTGGCAAGTCTTGCGATTCCATCGTCAGTCACCAGCATCGGAGACCGTGCTTTCTCTGAATGCAGCTCGTTGGCAAGTCTTGCGATTCCATCGTCCGTCACCAGCATCGGAGACTGGGCTTTCAGTGGATGCACCTCGTTGACAAGCCTTACGATTCCATCGTCATCGTCCGTCACCAGCATCGGAGACTATGCTTTCCAAAGATGCAGCTCGTTGGCAAGCCTTGCGATTCCATCGCGCGTCACCAGCATCGGACCCTATGCTTTCGAAGGATGCAGCGCGTTGGTTAGGCTTGTGATTCCTCCGCGTGTCACCAGAATCGATATCAGTACTTTCGAAGGATGCAGCGCGTTGGTTAGCCTTGCGATTCCGTCGTCAGTCACCAGGATCGAAGGCGGTGCTTTCGAAGGTTGCAGCTCGTTGGCAAGCCTTGCGATTCCATCGTCGGTCACCAGCATCGGAGACGAAGCTTTCGCTGGATGCACCTCGTTGGCATGCCTTGCGATTCCATCGTCATCGTCCGTCACCAGCATCGGAGCCCATGCTTTCCGAGGATGCAGCTCGTTGGCAAGCCTTGCGATTCCATCGTCCGTCACCAGTATCAATCGTGAAGTATTCTATGGATGCAGCGCATTGGCAAGCGTTACGATTCCATCGTCCGTCACCAGGATCGAAAACGGTGCTTTCTTTGAATGCAGGTCGTTGGCAAGCCTTGACATTCCATCGTCCGTCACCAGTATCGGATACAATGCTTTCGAAGGATGCAGCACGCTGGCAAGCCTTGCGATTCCGTCGTCAGTCACCAGCATCAGATACATGGCTTTCATGGACTGCACCGCGTTGGCAAGCCTTGCGATTCCATCGTCTGTTATCAGCATCGATGACAATGCTTTCTATGGATGCAGCTCGTTGGCAAGCCTTGCGATTCCATCGTCATCGTCCATCACCAGGATCGGAAGGTATGCTTGTTATGATTGCAGCGCGTTGACAAGCTTTACGATTCCATCGTCAGTCACCAGTATCGGAGACAATGCTTTCTGTGGATGCAGCTCGTTGGCAAGCCTTGCGATTCCATCGTCCGTCACCAGCATCGGAGTCGGTGCTTTCACTGGATGCACCTTGTTGGCAAGCCTTGCGATTCCGTCGTCCGTCACCAGCATCGGAAGCGGTGCTTTCAGAGGATGCACCTCGTTGGCAAGCGTTACGATTCCATCGTCCGTCACCTTGATCGGGCAGGGAGCTTTCAACCAATGCAGCGCGTTGGCAAGCTTTGCAGTTGACGTTCCGGACGGCACAGCAAGTCTCTCACTAAAGCGTTGGTCCCGCAATGTTAAAGATAAAATAAAATCGATCAGCATTCCAGACTCTGTTACAGTAATCGGAGACGAAGCTTTCAGCGGATGCACGGCGTTGGCAAGCCTGACCATTCCGGCCTCCGTCACCAGCATCGGCGCCGATGCCTTCAAGAACTGTGAAAACCTCGCCACGTTGGTCGTTTTCCGGCCGTACGTAGGCAGCCCTAAAGCAGACCTCACTGCCTTCGTGGTACACGCAGGCGCGTTCAAAAACTGCCCAAGAATCAAGGTGGTGTCAGCGCCCGACGTGGTTGTCGCAGCCCTGGACGAGCCGTACGCCGGCTGCAGCACGCTTGGCGCGCTCCCGCGAAGCGTCACGTTCTTAGCATCGAAGGTCCAGCTCGAGACGTACTTTTGGAGCATGAAGCTTCACCGCAACACGGACCGGCTCTCTGCCCGGCAACGTAAGTGGGTCAAGCACCTGCTGACGGTTGGGTCGCGGGTCCGGCTGTACTGGAAGCCGGTCAAAAAAGGGCCACGGAGCGTGCCGTGCGTCCCAATACCCGAGCACCCGCCGCTGCCGTGCGTGATGAACGACGTCTGGCTGCTCGTGCTCGAGTTTGTCCCGCTGGCAAAGCTTGGCGCCTTGGCGTATACCGAAGATCACGGCGGGGGAGGAGGAGGTGGTGCGGTGGGTGGAGGAGGAGGTGGTCCCGGTGGTGCGGGAGGTGGAGGAGGAGGTGGTCCCGGTAGCTTAGCTTCGCAGACTATGTTTTAGGGTTCTTTATTTCAATCTTCCCACTTCTCAAAATAATCGTCAAGCCAATAACTTTGAGGGAACGTAGCTCAATTGGTTAGAGCGCCGTAAAACCTTGATTAGCCGCACACTTGACAGCCTACGCTCGGCGGTCCGAATGCTGATCATTATCTAGCCTTTTAAGCCGGAGGTTGCAGGTTCAAGTCCTGCCGTTCCTATTCTTTTTTTAATTGTAAAAGTTAGACGACCCTACCCTAAGCAAATCCATTCCAATCCCTAGCAGGGAGTTCATTAAGCAGCATAAACGCAGCGTGCGGAGGATGACGTCTATCTATAAAACTAAAAATGTGCCGCCACAGTTCTTCAGGCAAATCCGGCAAGGGAGATTTGGACCAACGCCCACGTATAGCCGGCGTGTCGCTTTCATCGAGGCGCTTCACGTAATTGGCCGGGAAGATGCCAATCTGGCCATTTAGCCTGCCCTTCCACCACCCTTTGTCGAGTTTTGGGTGGTCGATAGTCAAGATTGTGAGCTCGACGTCACTTTCAAAGGTGAGCTCGTCCGGGCTCCTGGCAGTGTACGGATACAATGACCGCGCCCGGCCGAGCCCTGGCCTGGGACCGAAAAAATTTAGATTCGTTGAGTTTGCATTCGTCAATTCTTTAGACACAAGCAACGCAAACTCAAACTGTCTTTGCGTTATTGAAGACGTGCGCAATCGGGTGGCGGCGTTGGGGTTATCTGGCGGAACCTTAAAGATCACCTTAAAAAGAATATTGGCATAGCTTTTAGTTCTTGCATCAACGATTTTTCGTACGATTGATTGTTTCGTGCTGTCTTCTTTTAATTGAGCTTTCCGGAACTGTTGTAATGCTTCAATTGCCTTCTCGTCATTACCAGTCAATATCAACGTGAACGGCGCATCCTCATCACTTGCAATAGCAAGCGGCTTAGGGTTAGGACAAAACGCTGAAACCAACTCTAATTTTGGACAACCGAGGAAAATATCTTTGGTGTATTTCTTGGCCGGCAATATTACAATTCGCAGGTTGCTGCAGTCTTTAAACGGGGTACCATCGAGACTTGTATCGTAACCCTTGATGATTGCAAAATCCACCGAGGTGCACCCATCGAAAGCACACTCCCCGATTCTGGCGACTGACGGTGGAATCGTAATGCTTCTGAACGAGGTGCATCCTTTGAAAGCATTGTCTCCGATGTCGGTGACGGATGATGGAATCTCAAAGCTTGCCAACGCGCTGCATCCAAAGAAAGCCGAGTCTCCGATGCTGGTGACGGACGGTGTTATCTCCATAAACGAATTAAACACAACCGTTGTTAACGAACTGCATTCATTGAAAGCTCTCTCTTCGATTAACCTAACGGACGCTGGAATCTCAACGGTTGCCAACGAGCTGCATCCTTCGAATACTTCCCTTCGAACCCTGGTGACGGACGATGGAAGTATAACGTAACGTAACGAGCTGCAACCTTCGAAAGCACCCACTCCGATCTCTAACCCAAAGACGGTTGATGGAATCGCAAGACTTGCCAACGAGCTGCATCCATTGAAAGCATGGTGTCCGATCCAAATGACAGACGTTGGAATCGCAAGGCTTGCCAACGAGCTGCATCCATTGAAAGCAAATGCTCTGATGCTCGTGACGGACGATGGAATCGCAAGGCTTACCAACGAGCTGCATCCATTGAAAGTACTCATGTTGATGCGGGTGACGGACGATGGAATCGTAAGGCTTGCCAACGACCTGCAATCGTAGAAAGCACAGTCTCCGATGCTGGTGACGGACGGCGGGATCGCAACGCTTATTAATAAGGTGCAATCATAGAAAGTACCGTCTCCAATACTGGTGACGGACGGCGGGATCGTAAGGCTTGCCAACGAGGTGTTCCTGAAAGCACAGTCTCCGATGCTGGTGACGGACGATGGAATCTCAAGGCTTGCCAACGAGCTGCAATCAGCGAAAGCACGGTGTCCGATGCTGGTGACGGACGATGGAATCACAAGTCTTGCCAACAACCTGCACCTATTGAAAGCATAGTCTCCGATACTGGTGACGGACAATGGAATCGTAACGCTTACCAATGCGCTGCATCCCTCGAAAGTACTGTCTCCGATGCTGGTGACGGACGATGGAATCACAATCGTGCGTACTGTAACCCTATCAAAAGTCACAAAATCCCATAAACCACTATTGATTACGGTGTCGTCATCGGGTATGTGGAACGTTGATTTTAACCCTAAACCCAAAGAAAAAACATGTGTCCCGACGTCGTAGTCCGAGACCAAGGGGGTTTTTAACGCCAATGTTTGTGTGTCGGCAGTGAGTGCTTGGTACGAATCTAACCCTGGCCCAACTCCAGCAACTTCTTTGATTTCGCTGGACCGTGATGGCGAGCAAATCTTGATACGATCGTTCACGGCAAACCTGCTAGCGCCAATGCACCGCACAGTCAGTTGCTTGCTGCCAGCTTCCGCTTTTACCGTTAACACATTTGCCATCTTTACATGCGTAAAACCTTAGTCACATATATGCGCAACCCCGCATCTCTTCCTCTTTTTTTTATTCTTCATTACATTAATCAATAACTGCTTTGTTTGTTTTTGACGGGCCGTGTTTTCGCTTAAACGGTGGCAACTTGTGTACAACAGTGCACGTCTGCGTCCCAACAGAAACCATAGCGACGACTGCGGCCGGTGGCAGCTCGACCAACTTGTAGCGCACCATGTTCACGTTGACATGTCTGTTTATGACTGCTTTCTGTTTCTTGGTTGCACAAGCTGCCATTTTAGTTTGCCTGTCCGCGTGCCTCTTTGTGTACCGGCGACTTTTCAGCATTCGTCGCATTACCGCAAACCTGCATAGGGGGGAGAGAGGAAAAGCGAAGCGTAAGAGGACAAACGAAAAAAGCAAGAGAAGGGGAAGAAAACAAAATGAGAGAAATACCTTTTTTTTTGTTTGTCGGTCAGCCGGGCTTTTAGGTCCGATATGTTTCCGTCTCGCACCTCGAGTTCGCCGCCACATGTTCTAAGAATAACCTCGTCTGCTTTGTCTTCTTGTTTTTGGGCTGACTTCAATAAAAATAAAAATAAAAATATTTATGCACATTTAAGCAAAAAAAAAAGCTAAGTGGGCGGAACAATGACATGCTTGAAACGAACAGACAGAAATGCACCACCACATCTTTGCGATACAGCTACATACTTTGCCGCCGTGAGCACCACGAGTTGCCATGTTATAGATGGAAAAAGACAACAGATGTGTCTGGTGACTACTTAGAAATGTACGTTGTGAGGAGAAGAGTGCAATACAATATAAAAACAGAGATCATTAATTTTTTTTGCTGACTTTCAATTTTTTTTAAGGTTTTTTTTCTTTCATAATTGAGGTCTCTATTTTCATGCTGAATCATTCTTTTAAAGTGTTTTACATAAATTAAATTAATATTCCTCGTCATTTTACATCATCCTCCCACACAACATCGCATCTCAACATGGACATGAAAGATCAGAAATTCCAATGTGCATACTGTAACGTCCATGGGGCAACCAAGAACGACTGGTGCAATGCGACAGACGAGATGTGCACTGAATTTCTTTACCCTAAGGACGCCGACGACACCGACACCGACGACGACGTTACCGAATTGCCGGATCTGCACGCATTGCGAATCCGGGCACTGTCAGGCGACAAACCAAGTGCGGAATTGTTACAATTTCACTTGTTGGATCGCACCGTTGGTCAGTTCGCCCCAAAGACTCGAGTGCGCTTGCAAACGAACCAATTCAATGGTGCTGAGGGTCACGTTGAACTCGCTGACGGCGATCTTTCTCTGATTAACCCCGGCCGAGTTCCGGTTCGCTTATTAGACGGTGGTGGGTTGAAGCTCGTGATGTTTGACCGCTTAGAAATTCTTTTTGCCGGTCCTACCAGACTTTAATCCAATAAAATGTGATGCGAGATACAAGGAACTTTGAATACTTCGATTGTAAAATACAGTTACATATATCTTATTTAATAAGCTAAGTTGCCTGTCGCTTATCAAGAGGTTCCTCGACGTCAGGTTCTACTTCCGGGTCGTCAGTATCAAATACATAACCATCGCCATAGTCGTCAGGACCTGGTCTATTGTAGGGTTGGTCATTATAAATATCATACTCATCAGCAAATTGTACATTTTCTTCAGAGGTGTGTTCTGTGTAATCTCCAAGTTCACCAGGTGCAACGACGGGGGTGCCGGTGTAAAGGTCGGCGTAAGGCCACAGCGTTGTCTGTAGCTCCAGCATGGCTTTCAGACCGAAGCTCGACGGTTTCTCGATGGCATACCAACACAACTGCGAACCGTGTCTTAATCTTAACCCTAAGGCGGCTAGTGCAAGTGTTAGGTCGGCAACGTCGGATTGAACTGATAAACGCACGTAATAAATACACGCAGAGTAATACCGGAAGCCGGACTCGTAAATAAAGGGGTCCTTATTCAGTTTTGTGAGGTCAGAGATAATATCGTCGGCAATGAGTGCAGCGTTTACGCCATCGCTGGGAACATCGGTTGACATTTAACGCAGAACGGGGTACAGTTACATATATCAGGTATATGACATAAATGATTTCAGCCATAAATGGATCCTAAATTTCCAGAGGGAAAAGACCCACACGATGGATACGAGGACCTAAAACAATCGGATAGCGATTTTGATTCAGACGGCTCAGAAGCAGGTGGGTCAGATGAGAGCTCTTTAGATGAAGGGTTCGAATATACGTATAAAGATAGGATGATCTTTAAACAACAAACCAAAGATGAAGCGGACAAAACAGATGGTGATTCAGACGGCTCAGACTCAGACTTTTCTTTCAGTAGCGAAGATTCGTATGGTGACGATAGCTTTGATTTCCCTTCGGGGGGGGCAGGCGGCGGGTGGTCAGCCAATGATGAAGGAAGCGGGAATCGAAATCTGATGGCAGAGATGTTGGAAAACGAGCAGTCCCTGCAAAAAGCATCGGCCTCAAAAGAAGATACGAATGACGAAACACCTCCTCCTCCACCTCCAACACCACCGGCAGGGTTCGACCGGGCGCGGACATTGTATCCGTACACTGGCCGGGGAGAGGACGAGCTCTCCTTCAAAGCTGGCGAAGAGCTCACAATCTTGCAACGCCCAAGCGACAACCCAAGACTCGACCCAGGGTGGTTTAAGGGGACGCTACCAAATGGCAAAATTGGTGCCTTCCCGGCCAACCACGTGGAGATGCTCGGTTACGGTCCTCGTGACATTACATTTGAAATATCAAGGCTTAAAGCAAAAGTTATAAATTGTGATCTGGATTCTCGTACCATTTCCATCAACATTGACAAAATCGTGTTTCTTGTCCATAGAAACATGCGGAAAGAGCATGTATTGGTGTACGGGAAGCCGTGCAGCAGTCGGAAGGAAGTGGTGGTCACGCTTCTGCGGTTCGCCAAACAACAAATGAAGGACGACTCGGAAAATACTGGACTGGATGATATTACGGATGATTTAGAACCTACGTCTAATGGTCGTAAGTTTGACACAGAATCGTTGAAGAGACTGTACCACAGTACCGCGATAAACAAAATCCCGGAACTTTCAATGGACGAAACATCACTCGAAGTTCGAACAATCACACAACTGAGTGAAATTAACCCCCCTCTTGGGTTGGGTTTGACTACAAATGGTTGTGGTTGGTACCTGTACGATCCTGTGGAGACGCAAGCTCGTGTTCATGCAGAAGCCTTTCTAGTAAAAAACGAAAATGCAGATTTTGAAGAAGGAGACACAGACAACGATGAGGTTGACGAGACCACTGTAAAAGTATACAGATGGGGAGATTCAACCGAAGACCCTACAGAATACACAGCTGAACGCGCACGGTTGTACAATACTTACAGAATTTTCTTGCAGATTTTCGAAAAAGAAAGAGTCACAATCTTGACTGCAAATTTAAAAGAGGCATTTTTCAAAGAAGGACAAGGACACTACGAGCGAATCAGCGGACGTGGTCGCTATGCTTATTTACAGCAAGCTAACGTGTGCAGAATATTTTACAATCCTTATTTTTCCAAACCCAGCATATATATGCTCGAACCTATGCTCAAAGAGATGCATGAAAATGAAACAGCCTTATTCGCTAAAAGAATCGGCGGTGTTACTTTTGGCCGAGACGTGAAAGTAGGCAATTTTGTTTTTTTTGACGTTTCAGAGGGTGGTCTTCCATCATGTGGCGAAATTGTGGAAGTGAACGAAAAAGATAACTGTGTTTGGATACTCCAAAAAAAGAGCTTGCTTCTCGGTCCGGCTAAACCAGGGGTTATGCTCGGTGCGGTTAAGGTTAACCTCATGTTCGTTTTTTCCAAAAGAATGTTGATACTCCAGATGTTTGACGAAAGACGGGCCATGGAAATAAATAAGAACTGCAAAATCGATATAGGGAAAAAGAAACTGGAAGACAAAGATAATGTACTAACAAAAATTGAAAAAAACACAATAGAAAACCGTCTTTGGGGCCCGAGTGCGCCAGGACTCCTCGGCGTGGTTGCAGCAGCGAAATTAAAAGCAGATAAAGCAGCGAAAGCAAAAGCAAAGTTAGATGCGAAACTAGCAAAAATGTCTGATGTCGAAAAAAAGAAATTCCAAGCAAAAGAAGAAGCGAAAAAGAAAAAACAAGCAGAAGCGAAATTAAAGAAAGAAGAAAAAGCACGAAAAGCCGGCAATCCAACGGAAGATCCATGGGTATGCGAGCGGTGCTTCCAGCAGTTTAAATTCAAATCATGGCTCGATGAGCACAGGAAGCACAAACACCCACCCAAAACCAAAATCATCATTCACCCAGAATCGTCATCGTCAGAGGAAGAGGAAGAGGAAGAGGAAGAGCCGCAGTCGGAGCCAGAGCTGGCGGACGACGACGATGGCGACCGGTTAGTTTCGAGAGATATTGAAGAAGATCAAGAAATATCCTCCTCTGAAGAAGACGATGTGGTTGATCATCCCGCTACCACTGTTGCCGCTGCCGCTGCCGCTGCCGCTGCCGCTGCCGCTGGAAAGGGAAAGGCAGCACGAGCGCGGAGCCGATCGGCAGACGAAGACGACGAAGACAACAAGTGGGCGGCGAAACACCTCGCGCGACAGAGCTATGTTGTCTTGAAGCTGTCGACTGCCAACTACCTAGCCGCTCGGGTGGCGTACGAACAATACGCGTTCAAGGATCCTATCCCCGAGTTTACGAACCAGTTCAATGCCGGCCGCGAGGACACGGAAAACCCGCTAAACATCGCGGGTGGGTTTGGGGCGTGCAATTTGGCGTCGTCGTACCATCACCCCGCAACTGTTGTAATTGATAAGGCCGCCCTTGAAACGGCGCGCGGCGTATTGTACGCGCTCGGCCGGAGCAAAGGTCTGAAGTACCTCTCCATCATTCCAGACCGGATGTGTTACCGGTATAAACCACAAACCAGTGAATCGGCCCACCGCGATCAAACGAGAGGGGTGGAAGCTGTGAGCGACTGTTTTTTTGGCGGGTTTGTCAACCTGAACACTGAAAGCCCACAGTTTATGTCGCTGACGCCGGGCTTGCCCAAGGTGTCGAATTTTGCAGGCACCGATTTCGATAAACAGAAGGGTAGTATGGAAGAGAAGAAACGTATAAAACAAAACATGCTTAAAGTTGAAGTTCCGGCCGGTCACATGATAATTTTCTTTGAAAATTGTTTGCACGAGGTGCTGGGGGGTACGCCGCATCCCCCGGTGCGACGCAAGTTTACTGCGTTTATGTTGCGGGCGACTGCCAACCAGTGGTGCACCTGTTATGAGAAGGTATCTGGCGCGGGCCGGCTGGAAGCGCGAAAGGCAGACCAAGACCATATCTTGTGCCCTGTCCGACAAACTGAGATGGACAACCAGTCAGCGTTGGACCACAAAGGCGGGACGAAAGGACGAATGTACCCAAAGTTGTACTGGATCAACCATCTCCCAATATTGGAAAGTCTATCCGAAAACTACATCCCGGCGATGCTTGAGGCCAAAACATATAAGAGTGGAAACAAAAAGGGGTCCACCCACCGTGTACCTTTTGTATACCCACCTTCGTTGGCAGAGCTCAATAAAAAATATCTCGTAACCACAGAAGCGAGCGAGCGGTTCTTGCCTCGGGAGATTCCGGACTTGGGGGGTACCGACGAGGACGAGGGCGTCGTTGACGAGCAATCTGATGAAGAAGTTCTTCCACGTCGTCGTCAAACACGTCAAACAGGCAGACAAAAACGCCAGCAACAAATATTGTCCTCTGAAGAAGACGATGAACCACCCGTAGTGCCACCTGTGCCACTACGAACGAAGCCTCCATTTGTAGGTCGGCATAAAGATTTCGACAGACATGCAAAGAGGGCGAGAACGAGAGAGATAGAGATAGAGATAGAGAGAGAGAGAGAGAGAGAGAGAGAGCACCGCGAAGCAAATCGTGATGAAGATATGCCTTTTTTTTGAAGACTTATAAGGAAATAAATGTTTTATTAACAAACACAACCCCCCCCATTTTATTTTCTTCTAACTAGTTGTAATGAGATTAGGCACATTGCTTTCATTCAAGATGTCGTCCTCACTGTCGCTTTCGGACTCTCCTTGTGATGTGTTATCTAACAACTCGCACGGCTCGTCGTACTTTGTTGGCGCCGTCGCCACTAAATACGTCACAAACACAACGTACAAACCGCTGACCGCCCCTGCCACCGCCCTGGTGATCCTGTCCGAGAGCGACGGGTGCGACACCGTCCACCCCACAATGCACAGCAGCTGTATGCCTACCAAGCACGCCACGAACACGATCTCTCGCACTACGTCCTGCGTCCACCTGCTTGAATTCAGGCAGAACCCGATGTAAACGTGCAGGATTATGGTCAGTATTATTGTTGCGCAGAACAGCGCCAGCGCCACGACGTTCTCCCGCGTGCTTGCAATCCAAACCAACATCCAGAACGCGACGTAGAGCATCAAGTTTAGCCCGGTCGCCAACGCCGCCGCGACCGACTTGTGCTGCTTCACGTCGACCACCCACAGGTGCGTCACGATTTCAATCATCAAGAGCACCGCGGCGATCACGCACCACGCATCCTGCACCTTTGCAACGCCCACCAGGACGCACGCGTGTATCGCCGGCAGCACGGCGTACAAATAAACGATCCGCAACGGCCTAGACCTCGTCTTGCGCAGCGCGTCCACCAAGCAAGCTGGCCTGCACGCGTGGTAGATGTGGATGGCTGCAGCCACCGACAGCGTGATGGTAAACAAGTAATTCAGCCCAAATCTGTTCCCCAGGTGCGAAGAAAAGACGCTGGTTTCGTTCACATAGAATTTCAAGTATATATCAGGAGCCGAGCGCGAGAGCAGAGCGCACGTCGCCGCGAAGACCATTAGAAGCGCTGCCGCCGCTGCATTTGTTCGAACCACCCACGAATTCATTTTTGTTTTGTTACCTCGAACCAAACTTTTTTATTATATACACAGCATGGAAATTGCACCGCTCTCCGACAACGAGGACGACAACGGCTGCGTCGACAGTGTGCCTGCTTACTCTCTTCTCAGCGGCATCGGCAACAGCCAGTGTTCGGGCGATACCAGCAAGTTTTGCTTCTTCTGCGCGTTCCAACCCGATGACAACGACGCTACCCTTGTCGGCGGCGCCGACCACCCCCAGGGCATTCGGTCGCTCGTCCGAGCCATGATTGCACAAAAAAAGGAGATCGGCATCATCGTCAAGAAGGTGCAGGCCGCGTACGACGAAAACGTCCGGTCTGAGGTGACGTGGATCAATTCCGAGACCAACACCACGGTAGCTGCACCCCAGTGGGACAGAGCCGTGATCCAACGGCACCTCATGCACTCGAAGGAGTTTCCCGACATCTTTGACGACTCGATCGAGCTGGTGTTCCATAACATAATCGTCCGGCAGAACGAATCAATGGTGGACAGGCACACCGGAGAGCCCCAGCGCGAGCTCCTCGACGACTTCCTCAAGACGGTGCGGAGCCTGTCGCAGTACAAAGAGAGCCGGCAAAGGCTCACGCGAGGAGGCGGTGCGGTCCGTCCCGCCGGAAAGTCCCGGCGCTAAACTTCGCACTGCTCTATATATGTATATACGCGGAACGCAAGGGACACAGCCGCACATGTATCACGCAGGGTCTTGCGTGCTCGCCGGGCTTGCTCTGGTGAGCAACCACATTAATGACATCTCTGTGCTAGATTGCGAGCTGTACCAACTGCACCAACTCGTTACCGGCGATGCCAGCGAGTGGGATACCTTAGCCACAGCCTGCCTGAGCCCGGGCAGCCTGTTAGATTCGACCAACTGCGCGCGCATCCCCGCCTTTCATGTCAGCGGCACCCCCGTCTACAAGCTCTACAACGAGACGAACGCAAACGCATTTTTCGAGAGCATTGCCATGCACGGCTCGTCGCACTGCAGCTGGTTTTTTACGGATGATGTGGCGTGCAAGGATGTGACTGCCCTCCGCACGCTTGGCTCCGAACGGCGGAACCACTTTCTCCGGACCCACCGCAGCCGACTGGCTGCTGCCAACGCCGTTCGGCAGCAGCGGGTCATGGCGGTCACGGTTCTGGAGAACACCATCGCCGCGCTGTGCAGCAAGCACGATTGCAGCAGCGTGCGCACATTGTATACCATAGACCCCCTCCCCTCCCTCCCAGCACCCCCCGTCCCCCTTGTGTTTGCTGCATCGTCGAAAATAGAGTTGTAAGTCTATATGCCTTAATAAAATGTCTATAATGCAAGCAATGTACGAACGTCTTTATCAAGCAGTATGCACAATTTGGTTCCTCTTTCTTGTCTACTTGGTGCCGCGTGTCTACTTTGTTGCGCACGGGTTGTCTTTGGGTACGACTGCGACTTCGCCGAAACCTGTTCTCTCGGCTCCAGCGCTAAGCGCATACGGAATGCAGACGCCGTATCAGATCTCCGTCCGATACATGTAGCAGCATTGGCGCGCTACCAACCGCCGTACGGCTGCGACGAGCACTCTGTGGCCATAACCGCGCAGCGGGACCGGTTCGAGATCTCTCCCTCGACCGGCATGCACATGACGAGCTGCGACTCGATTCCGACTCACGTAGTTGACCTTGTTGTCGTGTACACGCAGCTGGCTACGGTTGTGCTCATCAGCCTTTGGGGCGTGCTATGCTAGTGTGCACTCGAACTCAAACGACTGAGGCGCTGTCGGCTAACAACTCGATCATAATAAATGCTACGCAGTCACATTTTTACGTGCACACATATATGCTTTTATTTTTTATTTATTTTTTCGTAAGTAACTAGTTGGGCAATCACTCGGGCAATCACGCAAGAAAGAGAAAGAGAAAGTGGGGGGGG
>Ga0209830_10000452_pt1 | contig 42870 bp, 42 predicted proteins | sample ArcticOcean_MG_C_12_FD_187439 | JGI IMG/M metagenome (GOLD analysis project Ga0209830, IMG submission 187439) | Marine microbial communities from western Arctic Ocean - ArcticOcean_MG_CB8_130 (SPAdes) (version 2) | ecosystem: Environmental > Aquatic > Marine > Oceanic | place: Arctic Ocean...
AGTTAACTTAATGTTATGAATTTCCTGATTTTGCCCTAAAAAATGTATATGAAAGGGTTAATGATGTCACATCATCAGGTAAATCTTTGTCCACTTCAAACCTTACCACCATCTCTTTTGTTTCGTACCCTCTTAATAATTGATTTACAAAACAAAAGCATTCAGACTTTTTAAAATATAGTGATGCTATTTGTGGTGAAACACTTGGAATGGCTTGTCCCACTATATCTACATCCAACATATTCTCTACTATATATGTCGCCTCATAAAATTTACCTGGTTGAACTTTCATATTCCTGACTTGTGGCTTTAACCGCCAAGGTAGGTTGCCGTTTATGTTTGAATCAAATTTAACTTTAACCCACCGATCAGATACCACATTACTTTGATTCTTATTTTCTACAACACGTGATGTTTTACCATTAATGCCAGTAATATCACAAAAAACATCATACAAAGGAACCATGGCATAACCAAAACCAAACATTAAGATTGCGAAAAAAAATAATTTTAATGTTGTTTTTCTAACTCCTCTCTGCACGCTCCTCATTGAAAGCTATGCATCAATACAAAGACAAGATAAAAAGAAATCGCAACTAAAGCTAGTATAAAAGCAAGCTTTCGATTCTTCTTACTAATATCGTCATCATTCATATTGCTGACCTTTAGGATTAATAATCTAGCATTTCCTTAGTTATTTTTGGTGGTGTTTCAAATGTATGAAACGGCGCCGGAGAAGGAACTATCCACTCAAGACCCTTGGCACCCTCCCAAACACGTGGCTTTGCTTTCTTACCTCCCAGGGCGCATTTAATAACGATATATACAAACAATAATTGCGTTAGACCATAAGCGAATCCACCAACACTTGAAATCGCATTGAAGTCAGCAAATTGTATATTGTAATCTGGGATTCTTCTTGGCATGCCTGCTAAGCCTAAGAAATGCTGTGGAAAGAATAATACATTTGATGATATCAATGATAACCAAAAATGAATTTTTCCAAGACGCTCATCGTACATATAACCAGTCCATTTAGGCAACCAATAATAAACTGCTGACATAAGAGCAAAGACAGCACCTGTTAGCAATACATAATGGAAATGCGCAACTACAAAGTAAGTATCATGATATTGAAAATCAACTGGAGTAATTCCAAGCATCAAGCCAGAAAATCCGCCAATAGTAAATAAAATAACGAATGCAATTGAAAACAACATAGGTGTTTCAAATGTCATCGCTCCTTTCCACATCGTTGCAACCCAATTAAAGACCTTAACTCCTGTTGGAACAGCAATCAACATGGTCGCATACATAAAGAATAATTCACCTTTGATGGGTAAACCTACAGTAAACATATGATGAGCCCACACAAAGAATGAAAGTATGGCAATAGAAGCTGTAGCATAAACCATGGATGCATAACCAAATAGAGGTTTTCTAGCAAATGCAGGAATTACTTGTGACACGATACCAAATGCAGGTAAAGCTAAAATATAAACTTCTGGATGGCCAAAGAACCAAAATATATGCTGGAACAATACTGGATCGCCCCCGCCAGCGGCATCAAAAAAGCTGGTACCAAAGTATTTATCAGTTAATAGCATTGTCACACCACCTGCCAGAACAGGAAGGGCAGCTATGAGCAGGAATGAGGTTATCACCCACGTCCATACAAATAATGGCATTTTCATTAATGTCATTCCAGGAGCACGCATATTAAATACTGTTGCAATGATATTGATGGCCCCCATTATTGATGAAACACCTAAGAAATGGATCGCAAAAATCAGAAAAGGAAAAGCATTTCCAGTTTGGAGTACTAATGGAGGATACATAGTCCAACCACCCGCCGGACCTCCACCTTCCATGAATAAAGTACTTAGCAAAAGAGCGAATGCAAATGGTAAAATCCAAAAGCTCATATTATTCATTCTTGGCAGAGCCATATCAGGCGCGCCAATCATCAGAGGAATCATCCAGTTAGCAAGGCCTACACCTGCAGGCATTACAGCCCCAAAAATCATAATTAAAGCATGAACGGTTACCATTGAATTGTAAAATTGTGGATCAACAAATTGAAGACCAGGCTGGAATAACTCAGCACGAATAATCATTGCCATAGAGCCACCTACAAAGAACATAGTCAGCGCAAAAATTAAATAAAGCGTCCCAATATCCTTATGATTGGTGGAGAAAAACCATCGCTTTAAACCTGTTGGCTTATGATCGTGGTGATCGTCATGTGCAATTGAACTCATAATTTTATTCCCAAAATTAAATTAATATTTTTATCTAGCCTGTGCAATTTCATCGGTTTTACCTTTAGCAATTTTTTCTTTTTTACTATCGCCAGCAGTAATAACATTTGGTTTACTTCTTGCCTCAGACACTTCTTTAGCTTGGACAATATCTCCAGTATTATTTCCCCAAGAATTTCTTGTGAAAGTTACAACTGATGCAATATCCACATCAGATAATTGTTCACCAAAAGCAGGCATCAATCCTTTTCCATAAATTATTTGTTGAACGTGTCTAAGTCTATTATCTGCCTCAATAGCCACAGAGCTACCAGCGATGGAAGGAAAGACTCCTTTTATACCTTCTCCAGTTGCCTGGTGACAGGCTATGCATTGCGCCTTATATACACCCTCACCTTTTGTCATAAGCTCTGCCATTGTCAAGACCATGTCTTTTGTATTATTCTTGGCCTCTTGCTCTATTTTTTTCTCACTTACCCACGCGGTATAGTCGTCCATTGTTACTGCTTTAACTACAATTGGCATGTAACCATGTCCTGCACCACAAATCTCTGCACATTGACCTCGATAAACTCCAACCTTCTCAATTATCGCCCAGTTATCATTGATAAAACCCGGAATGGCGTCTCTTTTCCAACCTAGGTCTGGAACCCACCAAGCATGAATCACATCAGCAGCTGTAGTCAGAATTCGAATTTTAGTATTTATTGGTAATACAATTGCCTCATCAACATCACGTAAATAATTTTCTGACTGCATAGGGTCTATACCAGAATTTCGCTGACTGACTTCAGCACTATTGGTGTCAAGTACGCTATATATAGTCAAGCCCTCGTCAAGGTAGTCATATTTCCATTTCCACTGAATGCCTGTTGCTTTCACAGTTATCTTAGCCTCAGATGTGTCATCCATCTTTATTAAAAGCTTTGTCGCAGGTATTGCGAGAGCAATAATAATTGCCAATGGAATAATTGTCCAAATAATTTCAACTGTGGTGCTGTGGGAAAATTGGGCTGGCTTTGCACCTTTTGATTTTCGATGATGGAATATAGACCAGAACATTATAGAAAAGACCACGATACCAATAACAGTTACAACCCATAAACTAGTCATATGCATACTGTAAATTTCTTTGCTGATTGGCGTTACTCCCTGCGTCATATTTAGCCCCCACTCTGCGAGTGCCGCAAATGGAGTAAGAAGCAGTGCTAATATAATTTTATGGAAACTTGATTTCAATTTTTGAATACCTTTCATTAAATTAAATATGTCGCTTTATAACTTGTCACGATAAAAAACTTCAAAGACTTTAACATTTAGCCCAGATAATTTCAATTTTTTACAACAGTTAATGTAACAACTATGTAACAAGTCGACAAGTGTTTTACGAGATAGTTTTAAATAATTCTGCTAATTTCTTTCTATCATCCTCATTAACCTTTTGACCTATATAAATTTTTTTGTCCCCAGACCCAATAAAAATTTTAGATGGCTGTGTTCTAGTTTCGTTAATGTATTGAAAATTTGTCCATTGCCTCGTATATTTAAACTCTAATTGTTTTTTACGCTCAATAAATGCGACATCTATATCAAATTGGCTAATCTTAACTTCTTCATAATAAGTGCTTCTTAGAGAGCTTATATAAAGAGCATAACCTAAAAAAATAACCTCAACCCCATAAAATGGAATTGCTAAATATAAATTAATTGTACTAAGAATAATTGCAATAATTAAAATAAAACAAGCGAATATTAAGTAAATCTTTTTAAGTTGCGGCCATGGCATTGAAGGATTTGGCCGTATTAAAATTTGATGTGAGTCTTCACTTATGAGTTTATGTTCAATCATATATAATCGCACCACTAATAAAAATTATTGGTGCCGGGAGCGAGAATCGAACTCGCACGCTGTTGCCAGCGCGGGATTTTGAGTCCCGTGCGTCTACCAGTTCCGCCATCCCGGCTATTAAGGAGCGAACATTATAGCAATCAAAGGACAGAATGAGAATTGATGATTTTAATTATGAATTACCTGTAGATTTAATTGCACAATTTCCTACTGAAAAAAGAGGGCAAAGTAAATTATTAATTGTAAATCCAGTATCAAGAAAAATATGTGATTCTAAATTCGTAAATTTGTTTAGCCTAATTAATCCCGAAGACCTTGTTGTCTTTAATGACACAAAAGTATTAAAAGCCCGATTATTTGGTAAGAAAGAAACGGGGGGTAAAATTGAAATTTTAATAGAGCGAATTATCGATGAAAAAAATGCATTAGCTATGATTCGCTCCTCTAAAAAAATTTCAGAAAAAAATATTATTCAATTATCAGTTGAGCATAATATTGGCATTATTGGTCGGGAGGATAACTTATATAAAATACAATTAAATAAAGGGTCTTTTTACAAGGTTTTAGAAAAACTTGGGCACATTCCCCTCCCTCCTTATATTAATCGACAAGATAAGCCTAGTGACGAAGAGCGCTACCAAACAATATATGCCAGAGAATCAGGAGCTGTTGCAGCTCCAACTGCTGGATTACATTTTTCAAAAGAAGATATAGAGAGCCTAAAGATTAAAAATATTAATTTTGCATTTATTACCCTCCATGTAGGGTCGGGTACTTTTCAGCCAGTTAAGGCTGATAATTTAGATAATCACGTCATGCACAAGGAGCTTTACTCCATTGATGAACACACAAGAAACCTGATTGAAATGACAAAAAAGAAAGGGGGTCGCGTTATTGCGATTGGAACTACTGTATTAAGAGCTCTAGAAAGTGCATTTAATGATAATAGGATCTGTGTCGGCAAACAAGAAACCAGAATATTTATTAAGCCAGGATATAAATTTAATATTGTAGATGCATTATTTACTAACTTTCATTTACCGAAGAGCACTCTCCTTATGTTAGTTTCAGCATTTGCAGGTTATGAATTTACAAAAGAAATCTACCGCCATGCTATATTAAACAAATATCGATTTTTTAGTTACGGTGATGCAATGTTTATTGAACAAAAAATAGAATAAAATAGTCTATTAACAACATTCACTTAATAAAAAGTTAATCTTATGACATTTAAAAAAATTATTTATAGTCTTGTACCAGTCTTATTGGTCAATTACTCCTTGAGCGCTAAGATTATTGAAAATGCAGAAATTGCATTTAAAATTACACTAGTAAAGCCGCCAACATCTATGCCACAAACTGTTGCATATATTCCTGTAGAGAAAAAATATTATATTGCTGATGGTGGATTGGCACCAATGGGGTCTGCTTATGAGGCTCCTATCTCAAAATCATTAATTCACACATTTGATGAAAATGGTAAGTATATTGAATCAACGCGTGCAGGATTTGATAACCGCTCTATCTACTTTAATGAAAAGACGTCAAAGCTAGAAACCATTACCTATAATGTATCTAGCGCTGCAGGATTTGCCCCAATGACGGGAATCTTTTCTCTGGCATTAGATGATCAAGGTTTGTTAACTGGTAAATCCGATACTATTGCGCAATCTTCTCCTGCATTTGGAAGTGCCTCAACAATGCCCTCATATGACCCCAATCGTAATATTTATTATGCAAAGCAAGAAAGAACAAATTCTGTTTTTTCTATTAGCGCTGAAAATTATAAGCTTATAAATGATATTAAATTAGATTTTAAAACACCAAAAGTGGAACACCATGATGTTGCAGACAGCTTTATCGCTTTCACTGGTAAGTCTGAAGAAGAGTTTATTCTATTGGATGTCGATCATAAGCGGTTCTTAATCTACGACATAAAAGGAAATTACAAGGGAGCAAGTAAAATACCTGGTAATTTAAAAATAAGGTCAAAAAATCATTTTAATGGATTAGGTTACACATTAAATGGGTACTATTTTCTGTACATAGATTCAGAGGGTGAATTTGGAACCTATTACGCCTTCAAGGTTTTGAGCTAGTATTCTTGTAATTTTTTAACGATTGAATTTAATGCAATGTACTCGGCTTCGGGGCTAGCTCTATGCTTATATTCTAGCTTCTCTTCTGCCAGGGTCTTTTCACTAATAGTTATCCTGTGAGGTATTCCTAGTAGCTCTGATTCGCTGAACATTATGCCTGGTCTTAATCCTCGGTCATCAAGCAACACGTCAAAGCCACTCTCAATCAAATGGCTGTATAGATCATTTGTTGATTTATGCACCAGATCACTTTTTTCGTAACCAATAGGTGTCAATATAATCTCAAAAGGGGATATTGATGAAGGAAAAATAATTCCTTTTTCATCATTTTGTTGTTCAATTGCTGCTGCAACTATTCTTGAAACTCCAATACCATAACAGCCCATCATCATGGGTTTAGATTGTCCATGCTCATCAAGAAATTCTGCTTTCATTGCTTCAGAATATTTTGTCCCAAGCTGGAAGATATGCCCAACTTCAATTCCCCTGCATGTCTTTAACTTATCCTTATCTGGATGATTTTTTGCTACCTCAATATTGGCTGCAAAGTCACTTGCCTCATCATATACAATTTCATCCTCACCCGAATCTGCCAGAACATGGAACTCATGTGATCCATCCCCACCAATTGCTCCATTATCTGCTTGTACTGCTCTAAATTTTAATCCAATTCTGTCAAAAATTGCCGTATAGGTTTTATACATTTTTTCATAGGTATCTTTTAGAGAGTCAATACCCGAATGAAAAGAATAAGAATCCTTCATTAGAAACTCCCTAGCTCTCATAACTCCAAATCTCGGTCGAATCTCATCGCGAAATTTAGTTTGTATTTGGTAAAAATTGATTGGTAATTGCTTGTAGCTATTAATTTCATTTCTAACAATGTCAGTAATAACTTCTTCATGGGTAGGTCCAAAACAAAAAGATCGATCATGCCTATCATTAATTTTCAACATCTGTGGCCCAAAAAAATCCCAACGCCCAGTCTCTTTCCATAAATCAGATGGCTGAATTGCTGGCATTAATAATTCAATAGCACCTGCCTTATTCATTTCCTCTCTAATAATTGTCTCTATCTTTTTTAGCACCCTCAACCCCATCGGCATCCAGCTATAAAGTCCTGAACCCAATCTTTTAACGAGGCCCGCTCTAATCATTAATTGATGGCTAATTAGCTCTGCTTCTGCAGGAGCTTCTTTTAGGGTTGAAATGTAAAAATTAGATGCTTTCATTTTAATTATTTTATTATCCGTTTACTTTATTTAATAACACCTGAATATCATGCCACAACTTTTGTTTTAACTCTGAATTTTGAATCATTTTACTAAGCGTTACCGATAAAGATACTTTATTTCTATTTGCTAATTGATATTCTTCATCTAAAAAGTCTAATTGAGTACAAAGCAGAAAAAGATGGTCGAATTTAGATGATTCAATAGTCTTTTTAATTTTAATAGAGTCTAGATTTAATAAAAGTTTTAATGATTCATTGATAGACTTACTGTGAAGGTACAATGCAATACTCTTAAATAAGATTCCCTCTTTAATCCCCGACGCAATATCTGAGCTGGCAACAAACAAAATATTGCTGTCAGTTAAATTCAAAGTATAAGCGTGGTAGATTTTTTCTGTTTCTTGGGATTTTTCTTTTAAAAGCCAAACAAAATCAAATCCTAGCTCTTTTAAAACCAAAGAATTTTCTAATTTATCAGTCAAACGTATACCCCATTAATAAACCATCTTCTTTTCCATGTAAAGTTTTATAGTAATTATCTCTAACTCCTAGCTCATTAAAACCATTCTTCTCGTAAAGCCTTATTGCTGCAATATTTGAAACTCTTACCTCAAGGAACATATTAGCAACTTTGCTAACTTTACAAAAATAAATTAAATGTTTAAGAATGAAATTTCCTAATCCTAAATTTTGGTTGCTTTTTGTAACAGTTATATTAAGGAGCTCGCATTGATCTTGAGCAATTAATGCAATGTAATAACCAATAATTTTTTCTTTTACTAAAAAAACTTTAAATATATTTTTTGCTCCAATGGAGCCTTCAAAACTTTTTTTTGACCATGGTGAGAAATGTGAATTATTTTCAATTACTACTATCTTATTTAAATCAGATGACTTTACATCACAGCATTTAATTTCTGAATAATCTATCATTAAAATCTTTTTCTTAAAAAAATTTAAGAATTGCGCTCAAGGATTGTTTGAGCAACTTTATTTCTAATATAAATTGGTTTAGCTTGGTCTAAATTAAAATTTTTATTCATTCTAGGTAATGCTAATTTTCCAATAACACCGGCCAATGGGTATTCTTTCTCAATAAAATTGAGGTTCATATTTTTGTATTTTTTTGCTAATTGACTCTTATAAGCGATCACTCCTGACCCAATAATTGTTGCGTAAGAAACATTTATATTGGGCAACGTTTCTGGGTCATATAATCCTGGCTCGCTAATTGTAGCAATGCATCCATCATTTAACTGATAAGCCCCAATATAAACCTGGCTCATTCTTGCATCTATACAAGAAATACAGTAATTATCATTAAATAATGTCGCCAAAGCTTCAAGTGTATTAATACCTACAATTGGAATATCAAGGCTATAAGCAATCCCATATGCAATTCCAGATGCTACTCGAATACCTGTAAAAGAACCTGGTCCCGCTCCAAATGCAACCCCATCTAAGTCAGAGAAATTTATAGACAAGCGAGACATCATTGCCTGGATCTCAGGGAGAATTTTTTCAGAATTTATTTTACCTGATGGATACTCTGATAGCTCAATTACCTCATCTCTTAGAATCGCAATTGATAATATTTGCCCTGATGTATCTATAGAAAGTATTTGCATTTATCCATTATAATCTTTTTAAAAAATCAATTGCCTCATTTTCATCCCGAGTCCTTTTAAAGGCCGGCAGACTCCTCCATATTCTTTTCCCATAAGGCTTATTTATGATTCTCAGGTCACAAATCATTAATACCCCTTTATCAAACTCATCCCTAATTAATCGCCCTGCACCCTGCTTAAGAGTAATAATTGCCTGAGGTAACTGTAAGCTCATAAATGGATTACCTCCTTTAGCCTTTAGCATATTAATTTTTGATTCGAAGACAGGATCCCCAGGAGACTGAAAAGGAAGTTTATCAATAATAACTAGCGATAATGCTGACCCACGAACATCAATCCCCTCCCAAAAACTTAATGACCCTACTAAGACTGCATTACCATGAGATTTGAATTGATCTAACAACATATTTTTTGGGGCTATTCCCTGAGTTAATATTGGAAATTCAATATTTTTTTTCTCAAATTCATCTTTGAGAAAAGATGTTATTTCATTCATTGACTTAATACTTGTGGAGAGAATAAATGTTCTACCTTTTGCTGCAAGAATCAAAGGGAAAACTTTTTTAATTAAGGCTAGATTAAACATTTCTGTGTTTGGCTCTGGCATATCCGTCGGAACATAAAGGCAAGCATTCTCATTATAATTAAATGGGCTTTTAAGCTGTAATGTTGAAGCTTCCTCGAGCCCCATCATAGTTTGAAAGTGCTCGAAGCTATCATTAACTGCCAATGTGGCTGATGTAAAAATCCATGCAGCCTTAGTTTTATCTTGAAGATTTTTAAACTGATCCGAAATACTAATCGGGGTAATATTAAATTGAATTGACTTGGCAAAGACATCTATCCAATAAACGTATCCATTATTATCACTTTCCCCCCATATTTTCGTAATACCAACTAGCGTTTTAATTCTTTCAGACAGCTTTATCATTTCTGGATTTTGATCTTTATATAAATCTATAAAGTTATTTAATTTACTAACCTCATTAATTACCTCCTCTAATTTCTGGGTAAATTCCTGTTTATTTGGTATTTTATTATATGAGATTCGATCATTACGAGGATCAAGATAATTTCTTAGCTCCACTATAAATATTAAAATATCTTTGCAGATAGCATCTAATTCCTCTAAATTTTTAGCTATATTTTTGAAGGATAATTGGATGTCTTGGATTAAATTAAGGATTTGTATAGTTGAAAAATTATCGCCAAAAAAAATTGAGCCAACATCTGGGATTTGATGAGCTTCATCAAATATGACTGTATCTGCAGCAGGAAGTATCTCTGAGACATCTTCATCTTTTAGAATAAAGTCAGCAAAAAATAAATGATGGTTAACAATCAGAACTTCTGCTGCAAGCGCTTCTTTTCTTGCTTTGATTAAGAAGCATGATTTAGCAAATTCACAATTTTGGCCCAAGCAATTTTCTTTTGTTGAGGTAACAGAAGGCCAAATTGTAGAACTTTCAGGAATATCATTTATTTCAGATACTTCACCCGTATTAGAATGATCTGAGAAAGTTTTAATTTTTTTAATGAATGATGCATCCTCTCTATTAAAAAACTGCCCTTCAATTAGTGAATTTTCCATTCTTAACTGACAAATATAGTTAGATCTTCCTTTTAGGATATTAATTTTTACAGGAATTTTTAATGCATCCCTTATGGTTGGAATATCTTTTAAAAATAGTTGGTCTTGAAGATTTTTAGTAGCTGTTGAAATAACTACTTTTCCTCCGTTTATTAATGCAGGAACTAGATATGAAAAAGTTTTTCCTACCCCTGTCCCAGCCTCTACAATCAATGAATTTTTTTGTTGTATAGTTGCATTAACAGCTCTTGACATATCTAGCTGCTCAGATCTTTTTCTATAATCAGGAATAACTTCATTTAAAGCCCCATCATCACTAAATATTTCATCGATAATTAGATCATTTTTCATTACTTAATCTTTCTATCAATATGGCCTAGCGACCTTTCTGGGTCTATAAAATCTCTAATTCGCTTCTTTATTTCTTTTATTTCAATAAATCTTCCTTCTTCATGCCTTACGAATATAGCTTGTTTATCACAAAAAATTTCAAACTTACCATCTTCCCCAGGAACTAAATTAACTGATTGGATGTCTTTCACATAAGTATTGACGATCTCTTGTGCCATCCATGCCGCCCGCATAAGCCATCCACATTTGGTGCAAAAATTTATGGTAATAATATATTTTTTTATCATATTGGGTAGTTTCCAATTTTTCTAAGCGGTGAATATAAGGTATATTCTGATAGTCAGTTTAATTTAATTAATTTTATAAAGAGTTTACATGCGATCTAAATTTGAAAAAATAAGCCTTATATTTGGTGGCTGCGTTATAGGCCTTCTAATGAGTATCAATTTACCAGTCTTTGCTGACAAAACAAAGTCATCTAATTTGCCAATTGACGAACTCAGAACTTTTGCCGAAGTTTTTGGAAAAGTTAAATCAGATTATGTAGAAGAAATAGAAGACAAGAAGCTAATCAATGAAGCGCTTAGTGGAATGTTATCTGGATTAGACCCACACTCAACATTCCTAGATCTTGATCATTTTAAAGATCTTCAGTCAGGAACTTCAGGTGAATTTAGTGGACTGGGAATTGAAGTTGGCATGGAAGATGGTTTCGTCAAAGTTATCTCTCCCATTGAGGATACTCCAGCATATAAAGCAGGATTAAAAAGTGGTGACCTTATTATTAAGTTAGATGAGACGTCGGTCAAAGGACTTAGCCTTAATGAAGCAGTTAAGCTAATGCGAGGTAAGCCCAACACATCAATCAAGCTTCAAGTAATTAGAAAGGGTAATGATGGTCCATTCTTTTTAACGGTTAATAGAGCAAAAATTAAAACTAAAAGCGTTAAGTCAAAAATAATTGAGCCTAATTATGCTTATATAAGAATTACACAGTTCCAAGAAAGAACTGGCCAAGACCTAGCTAAAGCATTAACAAAGCTTCGAAAAGAAAATAAATTCGCATTTAATGGGATCATTCTTGATATGAGAAATAACCCTGGTGGCCTTTTGAATTCTTCGGTTGCTGTGTCTGCAGCATTTCTGAAAGAAAATAAATTAGTGGTTTATACAGAAGGAAGGACGCCAGACTCAAGGATGAAACTCACAACTGCTCCAGAAAATTTTATTCGAGACAATTCAACAACAAATAATTACATCAAAAAACTACCACAGGATATCCGAGACACACCATTAGTTGTTCTTATAAATAATGGCTCAGCATCGGCTTCTGAAATTGTTGCCGGGGCATTGCAGGATCATAAGAGAGCATTAATAGTTGGTACACGTAGTTTTGGTAAGGGATCTGTTCAAACAATATTACCCATGAATAATGGTACGGCAATCAAACTCACTACTGCTAGATACTTCACTCCTAATGGCAGGTCAATACAAGGTAAAGGGATTGATCCTGACATAATTGTCAAGGATGGAAGTGAATTTCTCGCAATTAGAGAAGCAGATTTAACAAATACCTTGTCAAATCCACAAAATAAGAAAAAGGATGAAGCAGAAAATTCAAGTGATAAGCCTTCTGTTGATGCACCAACAAGCGATGGAGGTGAGGCATTAAGAAGCTTTAAGCCAGTTGAATTAGGTGGTAAAGATGACAAACAATTCAATGAAGCACTTAATATTTTGAAAGGGATAGATTTATACCAAAAAAATTAAGCTTTGTTTAAATAAGAAATATACATTTTTTTGGGCTAGGTATAAGATTAGACATTAATACTAAATAACTAAATCCCTATGATTGACCAGATACTAATTGAGATAGACAGAGGGCTCAAATTATTAAGCACTCCTACTAAGCAGAATCGCGATAGACCTGATAAAGATATCCTTGAATCATCGTCACTTACTACTTTAGAAAAAAAAACTCACTCTAAATATATGCGAGTAAATCATTCTGGTGAGATCTGTGCACAAGGTCTATATCGCGGTCAGCTTTTTTTTAATAAAAATAAAGACATTGAAAGTAAATTAACAGAAGCTGCCACAGAGGAAATTGACCATCTCGCCTGGTGTGAATCAAGAATAAATGAACTAAATGGCTCAAAAAGTAAACTTAATCCATTTTTATATATAGGCTCTTTTAGTATTGGTGCAATAGCAAGTGTTGTCGATGAAAAATATAACCTAGGCTTTCTTTCCGAGACCGAAAGTCAGGTTGCACTTCACCTTGAGTCTCATATTAAAAAAATGAACCCTTCAGATAAAAAAACACTCAAAATAATCAAATCAATGAAAGAAGAAGAAGAGGCTCACAAAATATCTGCAGTAGAAATGGGTGGTGTTGAATTACCAAATACAATTAAAAAGATAATGGGTTTAGCATCAAAAATAATGACTACAACAACTTACAAAGTATAAATAATGCAGCAATTTAAAGAGATACTTGAAACATTTGAAGATGTTTCTCATGTTAAAAAAATAATACTGTCTAATAAAGATGGAAAGATTGTTAGTACTATTGAGAACATACCAGGCAGTACTGGATCAATAAAACTCTATCACCACTTATACTTAAAATTCGGTGAATTAACTATAGACGCAGCGGTAAAAGGAATTGAGTTATATTCTGAGCATAGTAAAGAAGCTAAAGATTATCCTGGGAAACATCCAAATATAGATCGACTTTTGGATATCATTGAGAATGAAAAAGTTTTAAAAATTAAGATTATTAAATAACCACACTAGATGCTTCTATAATTTCAAAATCATGAGTAATCTCAACCGACTTACTAAGCATAATTGTAGCGGAGCAATACTTTTCTGCTGATAGTTTAATCGTTCTAGCAACGACTTCATTATCTAAATGATCTCCTTTTACAATAAAATGAATATGTATCTTTGTGAAAACTTTTGGAATATTTTGCGATCGCTCTGCAGATATTAATGCTTCACAATCCACAATTTTTTGCCTTGATTTTTTTAAAATAGTTACTACGTCGAAAGAAGTACAACCACCCATACCAATTAGTATGAGCTCCATGGGTCGCATACCTTTATCAAGACCGCCAGCATCAGAAGGACCATCTATTTTTACCGAGTGATTTGACTCTGACTGACCAGAAAAGCATACGCCATCATCCCATTTTACCTTTACTTGCATTTAATCAATTCCTAACAACTTAACATCAAATATTAGGTCAGCATTTGGAGGAATTGCACCGCCCGCGCCCCTACTTCCATACCCCATGTCTGCCGGGATGGTAATAACTCTGTGCCCACCAATTTTCATACCCGTGACTCCTTCGTCCCACCCCTTAATTACTTGACCAACACCCAATACAAATTTAAAAGGTTCTTGGCGATCAAGTGAGCTATCGAATTTTTTTCCTTTACCGTCCTTTACTTCAGCATCATGAAGCCAACCGGTATAGTGAACGGTAACTGATAATCCTTTTTCTGCTTCTCGTCCCTCACCCAGCTCAATATCATTTTTACTTAATTCTGTAATTTTTTCTTCCATTTTAATTTCTTCCTTTAAATTAATTTCAATTGCACTAGCGGTATTAACTGCTAACGATGTAATTATTGTGATTAACAATATTTTTACCATATAAATTATCCTTAAATTATTTAAAAAACCGATTCGATTAATGCTTCTTGAAAATTTTGAGACATCTTTGCTTTTTTTCCGTTCATCATAAATACAAAAATATTCATTTCTTTTTCATTATTTAAAAAAAATCCTGCCATAGCACTAACCTCATTCATTGAACCTGTCTTAAAATGTCCATTCATCTTAATAGGTGAATTCCTCATTCTTCTTTTTAATGTTCCATCAATTCCAGCTATCGGAAATGAAGATATCATTTCAGGCATCATCGGATCATAGTATATGTTTTGAAGAATCATTAAAAACTGATTAATACTTATCTTAATGTTTCTTGATAACCCAGCTCCATTATCAATAAACAACCCCTCGCTCTCAATTTGATGTTCAACTAGCCAATTTTTTATATATGAATTAATCATTGCCTCTGTTGGCTGAACATAATTCTCATTGGCAATTATTGTCAGCATTAGATTCCTAGACATTAAATTTAAACTATATTTATTGGTGTCTCGAATAAGATTGACGAGAGAATCTGAATAATGACTTGCTAACAACCTATTATCGTCTAGAGCTTCAGAAGTCTGAATGAAGGATCCATTAAACCATCCCCCATTATCAATCCATTTCTGTTTAAAGGTATGATAAAAATATGTTTGCCAATCAAGCATAGCTAAATCAATCTCCTTAACTTTACATTTTCGACTAAATTTACCACTAAAATATAAGAATGTTTGCTGTTCGGTAATTTTCGTTTCGTAACGCAATTTTTCACGCCAATTCAGGCACTTTTCTCTAGTGCTTTTAATATTATTAATAATTTTTAAAGTTTTAATATTAGGTTTAGACTTTATCTTGACCTTATTTTTTTTACTTTTAAATATAAAATTAATCGTATTACTCTGAAGAGATATTGCACTAGGAAAAACGTTATATGCTCTCATTGGATTATTATCAAAGGTGACTTCGCTTGGAATTAACCCAAAATAACTAGTATCAAATAGTAAATTTCCCTCAATTCTCTTTATTCCTTTTTCTTGTATCTCCCTGATCATAACCTCCAAATCTTCAATAGAAAATGAAGCATCCCCTGTGCCCTTAAATACAATATCGCCCTTTAGGGTCTCCCCAACAATATCTCCAGTGTAGTAAAAATCTGACCGCCAACTAAAATTTGGTCCTAATTCTTTAAGGCCAATATAAGTAGTAATAATTTTTACAAGTGATGCAGAATTAAATAATTTTTTTTCATTATGCAGACCGATAACCTGATCATCCGCTAAATTCACAATACCAAAACTAAACTCAGATTCTTTAAATTTATACTTATTAATAACTTTTTGAAGGCTATTTGATTGTTCAGCGTACGCAAATAAAGTAAATACTAGGATGAATACAGATAGTGATAATTTTTGAGTTATAGACATGCTTCTTTGATACCGTTCTCAGTAACACTAATCATATGTTTTATTTCTCGGTCACTTATGGAGTAAGGGGGCATAAAATAAATAGTATTTCTAATTGGTCTCAGAAGTAATCCATGATTAATACAGTACGCAGAGACCTTATTAATATCTATGCTTGGGTCTAATTCGAATGCCCAAATCATACCAATATTTCTAAGATCCTTAATTGGATAATTATTATAGTTTTCTAACAAGAGGTTAATTTTCATAGCTTTATTTTTATTTTCAAGAAAAACGTCTGTTGCCTCAAAAATTGATAGCATTCCCAGGGCTGCACTGCATGCTAAGGGATTACCTGTATAACTATGCGAATGTAAAAATCCTTTTCTTATATCATCATCATAAAAAGCATCATAGACATCATCTGTTGTGAGTGTTACAGAAAGCGGAAGATAGCCTGCAGTTAACCCTTTAGATAAACAAAGAAAATCTGGCTTTATTTTTGCATGGTGATGAGCGAATATTTTTCCTGTTCTACCAAACCCAACAGCTATCTCATCTACAATTAAATGAACTTGGAACTGATCACATAATTTTCTTACCCCTTTTATATACTCTGCATCGTACATTGCCATACCTGCTGCACATTGAACAAGAGGCTCTAAAATAATACTAGAAATTGTTGAATGTTTTTTTTCAAATATATTTTTTAGTAATAAAATTTTATTTATTGCTATTTCTTTTGCGCTCTCATTATCTTTTCCTATCCGCCAATCTGGAGAATCCACCTGAATATGATTTTTTAAAATTTGGCTATATTGTTCTTTAAACAATGGAATGTCAGTAACAGCGAGTGCTCCTAAAGTTTCCCCATGATAACTATTTTTAAGGTAGACAAACTTTGTTTTTTTGTCTTTGCCTTTTTGTTTCCAAAAATGAGAACTCATTTTTAATGCTATTTCGACTGCATTTGCGCCATCACTTCCATAAAAACAATGGCCCAATCCTGTTAGATTATTTAATTTTTCAGATAATTCAATAACTGGCTCATGAGTGAGACCAGAGATCATTGAATGTTCAAGTTGATCAATCTGATTTTTAATATATTTTTTTATTACTTTATTGTTATGGCCAAATAAATTAACCCACCAAGAACTTGTCGCATCTAGATATTTTTTATTATTAAAATCAAATAGCCAACTTCCCCTTCCTTTTTTTATTGGGATTAAGGGGGTAATCTCATGATGCTTCATTTGCGTACAGGGATGCCATACTGACTTAATACTTCGGCTAATTAATTCTTCATTTTTCATATATTTATGGTGCCGGATTCATACAGCTTAAATGAGTCATATCAATTCTCTCAATTAACTCAGATGGCAATTTTATTTGATATGCTTCAAGATTCTGCTTTAGTTGATTGATTGACGTTGCTCCAACAACAGTGCTAGTTACGAACCATTGATGATAAACAAATGACAGCGCCATTTCAGTGGGTGTAATATTAAATTCTTCTGCTAGCCTCATATATTTCTCTACAGCATTAAATACACCAGGCTTGTTATACCTTTGAGCATAACCTTCAAATAAATTAACCCTACCTTTTGTAGACTTATCTAATATATATTTTCCCGTTAAATGTCCAAACGCTAATGGTGAGTAAGCCATAAATCCTATATTTTCTCTATAAAATATCTCAGTTAATCCAAGTTCCGCTATTCGATTTAATAGACTATATCCATTTTGGATACAAGAAATGATTGGTAGATTTTTTTTTCTAGCAATTCTCAAAAATTCCATTACCCCCCAAGGATATTCATTTGAAAGAGCAATAAACCTAACTTTTCCAGAGCTTACCAATTTTCCTAATGAATCTAATTGTGTCTCGATAGTAACCCAATCAATTTTTTTTTCTCCACTGTACTCTCCTGATGGATCAAATTTATACTGTCCAAACATAGGAACGTTTCTTTCCGGCCAATGGAGATAAAGCAAATCCACATGATCTGTTTGCATTCTTTTTAATGAATCTTCAACCGCTCTAAATATATTTTTCTCATCTAGAGATTCTGGGCCACCCCTTATCCAATCTAGCCCCCTTCTTGGTCCAGCTATTTTCGTCGAAATTACGATCTGGTCTCGGGCTTGTTTTTTTATCCAATTACCCATAATTGTTTCTGTTCTTGAGAAAGTATCCTCTTTAGGTGGCACTGGGTATAACTCAGCCACATCGAAGCTATTAATACCCCTTGATAAGGCATAATCTAACTGACCAAAAGCCTCTTTTTGGGTATTTTGCTCGCCAAAAGTCATTGTGCCTAGAGTCACAGGAGATATTAGTAAAGAGGATTCACCTACAAGTTTATAATTTTTCTTTTCAAACATTTCTAATAAAAACAATTATTTATAAATTAATTAACGGATTAGCCCTTGAATTTTAGAACATTCGTCCCTATTATTAGCACTCTATTAACATGAGTGCTAATTTACTTATGTTGATAGAAAGTAACTTTAATTAAAGAATACACTACTAGGAGAACTTACAAATGAAAATTCGCCCTTTACATGATCGTGTAATTGTAAAGCGTCTTGAAGAAGAACGTACTACAGCCTCAGGCATTGTAATCCCAGACAGCGCATCTGCTGAGAAACCAGACCAAGGAACAATTCAAGCCATAGGAAATGGAAAGGTACTTGAAGATGGATCAGTTCGAGCACTTGACGTAAAAGTCGGAGATAAAGTCCTCTTTGGAAAATATGCAGGTCAGTCAGTTAAGGTAGACGGGGATGAAGTTCTTGTGATGAGAGAAGAAGACATTATGGGTATCGTTGAATAAATTGAATTTATCACTAAATATTGGAGAAAAATAAAATGGCAGCAAAAGACGTACGATTTGGCGATGATGTTCGTCAAAAAATGGTAAAAGGTGTCAATACTCTTGCAAATGCAGTAAAAGTAACGCTAGGGCCTAAGGGTAAAAATGTAGTACTTGAAAGGTCATTTGGTGCACCAACAATTACCAAAGATGGTGTTTCTGTAGCTAAAGAAATTGAACTACAAGATAAGTTTGAAAATATGGGCGCTCAAATGGTTAAAGAGGTCGCATCAAAAACATCAGATAATGCTGGTGATGGAACAACTACTGCAACAGTTTTAGCTCAAGCTATTATTCGTGAGGGTATGAAGTCTGTGGCAGCTGGAATGAATCCTATGGATCTAAAACGTGGTATTGATAAAGCAGTTGAATCTGCCGTCAATGAGCTTAAAACATTAAGTAAACCATGCAATACAAGCAAAGAAATTGCCCAAGTTGGATCCATCTCTGCAAATTCAGATGCCTCAGTAGGTAAGATCATTGCAGATGCTATGGATAAGGTAGGAAAAGAAGGTGTAATAACTGTCGAAGACGGTTCTGGTCTTGCAAATGAATTAGATGTTGTTGAAGGAATGCAATTCGACCGAGGTTATCTATCTCCTTACTTTATTAATAATAATGACAGGCAGATTGCATTGCTTGATGATCCATACATACTTTTACATGATAAAAAGATATCAAACATCAAAGACTTACTTCCAACATTAGAGCAAGTTGCAAAAGAAAGTAAGCCATTATTAATTATTGCAGAAGAGTTAGAAGGTGAAGCTCTTGCAACATTAGTTGTTAACAATATCAGAGGTATTATTAAAACTGTGGCAGTTAAGGCTCCTGGTTTTGGCGATAGAAGAAAAGCTATGCTTGAAGATATAGCAATATTGACAGGCGGCACAGTTATCTCTGATGAGGTAGGACTTACTTTAGAAAATATTAAACTTGAGGACCTAGGTCGAGCAAAGAAGATTGAAGTTAGTAAAGAAAATACGATAATTATTGATGGTGCTGGTAGTCAAGCTAATATTAAGTCTCGCATTGGCCAAATTAAAGCTCAAATTGCAGAATCAACAAGTGATTATGACAAAGAAAAACTTCAAGAAAGAGTGGCAAAGCTTGCGGGTGGCGTTGCATTAATTAAGGTTGGCGCAACAACAGAGATTGAAATGAAGGAGAAAAAAGCCAGAGTAGAGGACGCACTTCATGCAACAAGAGCAGCTGTTGAAGAAGGTATTGTTCCTGGCGGTGGAGTTGCTCTAATTAGAGCAATAGATGCCATTAGAAAAACCAAAGGTGAAAACCCTGATCAAACTGCAGGTATTCAAATTGTACTTCGTGCAATTGAAGATCCCCTTCGTCAAATTGTTTCCAATGCAGGAATTGAGCCTTCTGTAGTGGTGAATAATGTAAGTGCAGGTAAAGGTAATTATGGGTTCAATGCAGCCAATGAAACATATGGAGATATGGTTGAGATGGGTGTTTTAGATCCAACTAAAGTAACAAGATCAGCATTGCAAAATGCCGCATCTGTTGCAGGTCTTATGCTAACTACAGAATGTATGATTGCCGACCTTCCAAAGGATGACTCAGCGGCACCAGCAATGCCAGATATGGGTGGTATGGGTGGTATGGGTGGTATGGGTGGTATGGGTGGTATGATGTAAAAGCAGTTTATGCATAAAAAAAAGGCCTCCTATGAGGCCTTTTTCTTGTTGAGCAAGTAATGGGAGGATTACATTACATCAACTTCTTACCGTTAATTGACCAGTCAATATAAAAAAAGTTCTTTGTAATAACTATTAAAAAATATTTCCTGTAGCATACGATTTAATGAATCAAACAACCAATCAAAGTCCTAACCTAGCAAATCTTAACGAAAAACAAATTGAGGCAGTCACTACTTCTGATGAATCAGCATTAATTTTAGCTGGGGCAGGAAGCGGAAAAACAAAGGTATTAACCTCAAGAGTTGCATGGTTAATACACAATCAAACCACTAGTCCAGGTGGCATTCTTGCTGTAACTTTTACCAATAAGGCTGCTAGAGAAATGTTAGTCAGAATTTCTTCCCAACTACCCATAAATACTCGGGGAATGTGGGTTGGAACATTTCATGGTTTATGTAATCGCTTTCTAAAGAAACATTATAAAGACGCAGGCCTTCCAGAAATATTTCAAATTCTAGATAGTGCCGATCAAAAATCAGCCATTAAAAGAGTTTTGAAGTCTATGAAAGTAGATGAAGAGCTTTTTACTTCAAAAGATCTACAATATTTTATTAATGCGAATAAAGAAGAGGGAGTTCGGTCTAGTAATTACCAAGCTTTTGATGATATCTCAAAGAAAAAGAATGAAGTTTATAGTATGTATGAAAAGCAATGCCAAAAAGAAGGTGTTGTAGATTTTGCTGAACTACTGCTTCGCTGTCTTGAGTTGCTTCAAAAAAATGTAGCTATAAGAGAGCACTACCAATCAATATTTAAACATATCTTAGTTGATGAATTTCAAGACACAAGCAAACTTCAATATCAATGGCTTAAACTCCTTACCTCAGATGAAAGCTTCATTTTTGCCGTAGGAGATGACGATCAATCAATTTACGGTTTCAGAGGAGCAAGTCCAGGTAATATGAAGGACTTACAAAAAGACTTCAAGATAAAAAATGTTATTAAATTAGAACAAAATTATCGCTCTAAAAACAATATTCTTAATGCTGCTAACGCGATTATTAATAATAATAAAGATAGGCTTGGGAAAAATCTGTGGGCATCATCAGGTGATGGAGATCTTATTCGCCAATATACTGCATTGGACGACCGACTCGAGGCAACATATTTAGTAGATGAGATTAAAATGATGCACCGAGCAGGGTCAAGATATGATCAGATTGCCATTCTTTATCGAAATAATGCCCAATCCAGAGTGATTGAAATGGCAATGGTCTCGAACCAAATCCCTTATCGCGTTTATGGTGGCTTACGGTTCTTCGAAAGAGCAGAAATTAAACATACATTAGCCTACCTAAGATTAATATCTAATAAAAATGATGATAGTGCTTTTCTTAGAATAGTTAATTTTCCACCACGAGGTATTGGTGCAAGGTCAATTGAACAATTAGATGATTACGCAAAAAGAAATGACTGCTCAATGTGGGAGGCAGCAAAAATATTTTCGTCAGAAAATAAAAGCCCTAAAATTTCTATTTTCATAAGTTTAATTCAAAATCTTGAGGATCAAATACATGGCAATGGAATCGATGAATCAATAGATTCTATTAATACATATTCTGGACTTAAAGAGCACTACGCAAAAGATAAAGATGGTGGATCAAGAATAGAAAACTTAGATGAATTAGTTTCTGCTGCCAAATCTTATATGATTGATAGTAGAGAAGAAAATCCAGAGCATGTTTTAACGGAGAATCAGTCCTTGGCTTTAGCTGAGTTTCTTGACTATACCTCACTTGAAAGTGGAGAGCTTCAGGCATCAGCCGGTGATGACGCCCTACAACTGATGACAATTCACTCATCAAAAGGCCTAGAGTTTGATGTGGTATTTATTACTGGCTTAGAAGATGGTTTATGCCCTCATGAAAGAAGCTTACTTGAACAAAAAGGCATAGAGGAAGAGCGAAGACTAATGTATGTAGCAGTTACTAGAGCTCGAAATAAGTTATATTTAAGTCTAGCTCAATCTAGAATGACATATGGCCAACCTAGATACAATCTTCCATCTCGATTTTTAGATGAAATTCCAGAAGAATTAATTAAGCGCCTAAATTCTTCAAAAGACAAAGACCTCCTATATAAAGCACCGCAAATTGCGGCTTACTCAGAATCAAGACATGTTTGGAAAGTTGGGACAATGGTTTCACATCAAAAATTTGGGCAAGGAATGATAACTGGATACGAGGGAAATGAAAATGATTTAAGAATTCAAATAAAATTTTCAGATCATGGCATTAAATGGTTGGCTATGGAATATGCAAAATTGACCGAAGCCTAGCTGGTAAACTTTTTAAAAATATCAATAAAAGTTATAAATTGAAAGCTAAACATAATTGCTACAAAAGACGCCATTAAAAAGAGTAAAGAGAGGCTGGTAAGAAAAGAGGTCAATGTCAAACCTAAAAATGTCATCGATGCAAATAAAAATGTAACTGCTATTACCAATCCAATGAATCCAAGAGTTATTAGTAACCAAGCAAAGAACAAAGGCAAGATATACATTAATGAGCCTGCAAAACTAGACTTAATAGCTTTCAATAATCCATAGCCATGAGAGGAAATAAGTAGCGGTGAAAACCATGTAGCCATATAAAACGGAATTCCCATTAGTAATAATTTTAATAATAAAAATCCAAAGTCAAACGGGTTTACTTCATTCTCTTGTTTTATTTGCAGAGTCTTTGTGATTGATTCAAAATCACTAGAAACCAACATTCCAATAATTACAGCGTAAAAAGTAGATAAAATTGACATAAGAAATAAACCTTTGGGATTTCCTGAAAATATTTTAAATGCATCTGCTGCCTCAAATTTCGTTTTAGAATATACGCAAAAATAAAAATACAAAATAAAAACAGTAACAAATGGCCATAGTAAAATAGTAATAGGGCCTAAAATCTGAGTAGATGGCATAACAGGTATTATTAAATAAATGAGTAAATAAGACATACCAAGGAATAAAGATGGACCTAATGAAAGCTTAAATAAATTTAAGCTTAATAGAATCCATTTATAACTTTTAATAAGAGATTTTTTCATGACTTTGCCTATCTAATAAAACTTTTTTATATTGATCTGGATCTTTTATTGAAATATTCTCGCCCTCTACAATATTATGATAATCATCTAGACGGGACAACCAAAATCTTAATGCAGAAAACCTCAATGAATTTTGGATACATTCAAACTCTAAACTCTCAAGCTTTCTAATTGACTGATAGCCACTTATAAATAGATCAAATTTTTCTTTTTCGAGACCCCCATCACTATTACTACACCAATCATTAATTGAAATTGCCAGATCTAATACAAGATAATCATTGCAGGCGTAATAAAAATCAATAAATGCTGACAATTTATTTTGATGAAAAAAAACGTTATCTCTAAATAAATCTCCATGAATAATTCCAACCGGCAATCCATCAGTAATGCTATTTCTTTGATAATCAATCTCTAGCTCGATAATTCTCTGATCAAAAATAGATAAATTTCCCTTTAACTCATTAAACTTGGTGCTTATCCAATCAATATTTCTAGTATTTTTTTTCTTTTCAGTAAAGTCTACTGTTGAAGTATGAAATTTAGCTAAAGCTTCACCAACTGAGTAACAATCATTTTCAGTTGTGCTTTCTTTTGCGGCACCCAATAAAAAAGATACCAATACAGCCGGTTTACCTTTAATTGGAGTGAGGTTTACATTGTTATTATTTTTAAGTGGGAGTGGGCATGGGAAATTTTTACTTTCTAGGAACCCCATTAAATTAAAATAAAATGGAAGCTCTTCCATGTGGTTATGCTCAAAAATTGTTAAAATGAATTTATTAGACTCAGTTTCTACAAAATAATTAGTGTTAGTTACGCCTGAAGATATCCCTTTAAAACTTTTCAACTTACCAATAGAAAAATTCTTTAGCCATTCTTGCAGATCACTTTTATTGATTGAAGTATAAACAGCCATTAAAAATTTAATATATATATATTGGAATTTAAAATGTGAGAATTACCCATTGCGGTACAATCATTGGATCTACCGTGTTATAACGAACCCAATCTCCACCGGATGTATCTTTATATAAATAGTAGGATGGCATGTTATCTGGATTTACTTTTATCATATATAGCATTCCATTTACTCGGAATTCCTCTACCGTTTTTTCCCCTTCTTTCTTAATTATTACCTCTGGCTCTCCAATATAATCGGAGTCTATAGATGAAGGTGGTGGTGGTATATTTTCCAGAACTTCAGTATCTTCAGCTATTGCAGAAAATGCGATCACTAGAAAAATGTAACTAAATAGATATTTAATCATTTAAAAACCTTAGTTTAAAGATAAAATATGATTTTATCAAAAACTTAGTTTTACTACTAATTAAAAATGAATCAAATTGATATATTTATGCCCATTATAAGAAATACATAAAATATGAAAAAATTACTGTTGATTGACGGATCATCTTATTTATACAGAGCATTTCATGCTATGCCTGATTTTAGGAGTCTTAATAATGAGCCAACTGGAGTAATTTATGGTGTCCTTAACATGCTGAGGCATATTCATAAAAAATACCCGTCTGATTATAGTGTATGTATTTTTGATGCTAAAGGGAAAACATTCCGAAATGATATTTATGCTAACTACAAGGCAAACAGACCAAAAATGCCAGAGGAGCTTGCTGTTCAGATCGAGCCTCTCAAGGAGGCTATTGAAGCAATGGGATTTCCTATTCTCATTCAGTCAGGGGTTGAAGCTGACGATGTTATTGGTACGCTTACTCAAAAAGCTAATAAAGACAGTATTGATGTAGTTATATCGACCGGGGACAAAGATTTAGCACAATTAGTTAACAAGCAAACTAAATTGATTAATACAATGACTAATGAGGAGCTAGATATTGAAGGAGTAAAGAATAAGTTCGGTATTCCACCAGAGTTAATCGTAGATTATTTAACAATTATTGGTGATAAGGCTGATAACGTGCCAGGGGTTGATAAAGTCGGGCCAAAAACTGCCCTAAAATGGCTTGAAAAGTATAAAACACTCGACTCAATCATAGAACATGCAGATGAAATAACTGGTGCTGTAGGGGAAAATTTAAGAAAATCAAAGGATTGGCTATCTACGGGGAAAAATCTAATAACTCTTAAATCTGACCTAGATATTCCAGTTATATGGGACGAATTATCAAGGAAGCCACAAAATCATGAGCTATTAATTTCTCTATATAAAAAATTTAATTTTTCTAGTTGGTTAAAAGAATTAGGTCAAATTAATTCCGAGCCTGCTTCGGTCGTAGAAATAATCAAAGAAAAAAAGGTTGCAAATTTTGTAGGCACAAAAGATTATAATTTAATTAATACTGAAAGTGCCTTAAAGGATTTAACAAGATTAATTAATGAGTCTAGAATATTCTCTCTTGATACAGAGACAACCTCATTAAATTCAATGACAGCAAAATTAGTAGGTATTTCTATATCTATTAAAGCTGGTGCTGGCTTTTATATACCAATCAATCATCAAGACCATAATTACGAACAATTAAGCATTAATTTAATAAATAAATACTTAAAACCAACACTTGAAGATCCATCTATTTTAAAAATTGGTCAAAATATTAAATATGATGCTCATATTTTCTTAAATTATGGGATTGAGCTCCAAGGCATCAGTGAAGACACAATGTTGATGAGCTATGTTTTAGAGAGCAATGAAAGTCACGGAATGGATAAGTTATCCCTTAAATATCTAAATCATGAATGTATTAGTTATGAGTCGCTTGTAGGAAAAGGGGTTAAACAAATAACCTTTGATCAAGTAAGTATTGATGATGCAATTCACTATGCTGCAGAGGATGCTGATGTCACCCTGCAATTGCATAACCACCTAAAACTCCTTATAGAAAAAGAGAAAGCCTTACTTTCTATATACCAGGATATTGAGATTCCTGCTATGAAATCCTTAATTAAGATTGAAAGAAATGGGGTGCTGATTGACCATAAAATACTTCAGAATCAGAGTCATGTCATAGGCGAAAAGCTAATTCAATTAGAAAAAAAAGCTTTTGAACTAGCTGGGCAGCCATTTAACTTGTCATCACCAAAACAATTACAAGAAATACTCTTTGAAAAGCTGGGAATCAAGCCACTTAAAAAAACTCCTACAGGGTCTCCATCAACTAGCGAAGATGTTCTTTCGGAGTTATCAGCTGATTATCCACTACCGAAGCTAATCCTTGAATATAGAGGGCTAGCAAAATTAAAATCAACTTATACAGACAAACTACCAAAAATGATAAATGAAATAACGGGGAGAGTTCATACAAGCTATAACCAGGCAGTTGCAATAACTGGTCGATTGGCTAGCTCCGATCCTAACCTTCAAAATATACCAATCAGAACTGAAGATGGAAGAAAAGTAAGAGAAGCATTTATTGCGCCGCAAGGATCTAAAATACTTTCAGCTGATTATTCTCAAATTGAATTAAGAATTATGGCTCATCTATCAAAAGACCAAAGACTAATTGAAGCATTCAAAAATAATGAAGATATTCATAAAATTACTGCCGCTGAAATATTTGGCTGTGATTTATCAAATGTATCATCAGAGCAGCGAAGGTATGCAAAAGTAATTAATTTTGGGTTAATTTATGGTATGAGCGCCTATGGTTTGGCAAAAAATCTTAATATCGAAAGAGTGGCTGCACAAAACTATATTGAGAAATATTTTGCAAGATACCCCTCCGTTAGAAATTATATGGAAGAAGCCAAGCAATCAGCAAAAAATAATGGTTACGTAGAAACCTATTTTGGAAGACGGTTGTGGGTACCTGAAATTAATGGGTCAAATGGAATAAGGCGAGCTGCTGCAGAAAGGGCTGCAATTAATGGTCCTATGCAAGGCACAGCTGCAGATCTAATTAAAAAAGCTATGAATGCGGTAGATAGCTGGATTAAACAATCAAAAGGAATGACCGGCAAAATGATCATGCAAGTTCATGACGAATTAGTTTTTGAAGTGCCAGAAAATGAAGTTGATATATTTAAGGAAAATATTACAGATTTAATGGAAAATATTGCTGAATTGGATGTACCCCTAAAGGTAGATGTTGGTGTTGGAGACAATTGGGAGCAGGCACATTAATGAAATTAATTCATACAATAATTATCGGTGATGAAATATTGTCAGGGAAGAGAGAAGACAGGCATTTAAGATACCTTACTCAAAAACTCAGAAAAAATGGGTTTTCGCTGAACAAAGCAGATTTCATCCCAGATGATCTAGATACAATAGTAAGTACCATTCATTCTAAATTAAATCATATAGTATTTTGCTTTGGTGGAATTGGAGCCACCCCTGATGACTGTACTCGAGATGCAGCAGCCAAAGCACACAACCTAAGAACTAAACGTCATCCGGAAGCTACCAAGCTAATTGAAAAACATTTTGGTAAAGACGCTTACCCAAAGAGAATACTAATGGCAGATCTTCCATACCAAGCAAATTTGATACCGAATAGCATAAATAATATTCCAGGCTTTTCAATTGATGACCATCATTTCATGCCAGGATTCCCAGAAATGGCGTGGCCCATGCTTGATTGGCTTCTAGAAACATATTATCGAAATAATCAATTAAAAATTGACATAAAGGATTCATCTGTCTGGATTGATAATGTTAGTGAAAGTTGTCTAATAGATCTCATGAATAAAATTATACTTAACAATAAAGATATTAAACTTTACAGCCTCCCTAAAATGGATCCAATAAAAACATTAGAGCTTGGTGTAAGAGGTTCCTCAAAAAACGTCGACAAGGCAATTGAGGAAATTAAAGAAAATTTATCTAATTTAAAAATTAATTGGCGAGATAACATGTAAAAGGAAATAAAAAAACTATCATAATCAAGGTTTTGATTATAAAATAGGCATCTTAATTCTTATTAAATTTGTATGAAAATAAGCGAACATATCTTAAAAAATAATCTAGTACTTGCTCCTATGGCAGGTGTTACAGATCGTCCGTTCAGAATGCTTTGTAAAAGTTTTGGCGCGGGAATGGCTGTGAGTGAAATGGTAACATCTAATTCACTTTTGTATGGTAGCGAAAAGACCTTAAGACGAGCAAATCACGAAGGGGAAGTAGATCCAATTTCAGTACAGATTGCAGGTGCCGACCCAGTTATGATGGCTGAAGCAGCTAAATACAACATGGATAAGGGAGCTCAAATTATTGATATTAATATGGGGTGCCCTGCGAAGAAAATTTGTAATGTAATGGCAGGCTCAGCCCTCCTAAAACAAGAAAAATTAGTTGAAAGCATCCTTAAGTCGGTAGTTAAAGCCGTAAATATTCCTGTAACGTTAAAAATAAGAACTGGGTGGGACACTGACAATAGAAATGCTCTTACTATTAGTAAAATTGCTGAAGACTCAGGAGTCCAGGCCCTCGCAATACATGGAAGGACGCGCGCATGCCTTTATCGCGGTGATGCAGAATATAATACAATTGCCGCTGTTAAGCAGCATATTAAAATTCCAGTAATTGCAAATGGTGATATTACTAGTCCTGAAAAAGCAAAATTTGTATTAGGTTTTACTAAGGCAGATGCTGTTATGATTGGTCGTGCAGCTCAAGGGAGGCCTTGGATTTTTAGAGAAATAGAATATTACCTTAGAACAGGAAAGTATCTTGACCGGCCTACAATAGATGAAGTCCAAAAAACAACTATTGCTCACGTAAATGAACTTTATAAATTTTATGGTGAACTAACTGGATTAAGAGTAGCAAGAAAACATATCTCGTGGTACACAAAAGGATTAAAACATTCTGCACAGTTTAGATTTCATATGAATCAAATAGAAGACTGTGATAATCAAATAATTGCAATAGATGATTACTTTAATAGTTTGAGAGAGATTGACCGCTTGATTCCTTACGAGGATGAAATGCTAAATAAAAATAAAGAAATGGTAGCTTAATGATTAAGAATAACCTTGCTAATAATATTGATGCTTTGTTGGATCAATACTTTAAGGATTTATCTAATGAAACCTCAAATAATCTTTATGGAATAGTTATAACCTCTATAGAAAAACCATTGCTACTTTACGTTATGAATTATGCCGAAGGAAATCAAAGTAAGGCATCTCAGATATTGGGGTTAAACCGAAATACCCTAAGAAAAAAACTCAAACTACACAATATAGAAACCTAATTAATGAAAAAAATTTTAAGAGCCCTTATTAGTGTTTCAGATAAGACAGATATAATTGAATTAGCCACCCTGCTAATAAAACATAATGTAGAGATTCTATCTACTGGAGGAACAGCAAAATTATTTATAAAGCATTCCATTCCGGTAATTGAAGTCTCAGACTATACAGGCTACCCAGAGATGTTAGATGGTAGAGTCAAGACATTACACCCAAAAATATATGGCGGGATTCTTGGGAAAAGAAATGACATTAATCATATTGAAACGATGAAAGAAAATGATATTAATGAGATTGATTTGGTTATTGTTAATCTATATCCCTTTCAATCTACGATTGCACATGAAAATTGTACATTAGACTTAGCTATTGAAAATATTGATATAGGTGGGCCAACAATGATTAGAGCAGCAGCTAAAAACTATAATAGTGTAGCCGTTCTAACTAATCCTAATGATTACAACGATTTTAGTAAGGAATTCATTAAAGAAAATGGCGCGATATCGAGCAAATATAAATTTAAATTAGCTAAAAAAGCATTTATGCATACCGCATTATATGATGGTGCTATTACTAATTACCTGGCAGGCCTTAACCAAGAAGAAGGGCTTCCAGAGCAATTAATTCAAGTAATGAACAAAAATCTAGATATGAGGTATGGAGAAAATCCTCATCAGGCTGCAGCTTTTTATAAAGAACCAAATGTTGTTAGAGGGTCTCTTTCTAATTTCATACAAATTCAAGGGAAAGATTTATCCTTCAATAATCTTAATGATGCCGATACTGCCTGGGAGTGTGTAAAAAACTTTTCTGAGCCATCATGTGTGATTGTGAAACATGCAAATCCTTGTGGGGTTTGTTCCTCAAAAAATAACTTATTGGCCTATCAGGGGGCATTTGCAACTGACCCCACTTCATCATTCGGCGGAATCATTAGCTTCAATAAAAAAGTTGACAAGCAAACTGCCGAATTAATAATTAAACAATTTTCAGAGGTAATAATTGCTCCAGATTATTCTGAAGATGCCTTATTTGTATTCAGCAAAAAAACCAACGTTAGAGTATTGAAAGTTCCACTTTTTGAAACAAATAATCAATTAGACTATAAAAAAATCGGTGGTGGCTGGCTTGTGCAAACCATAGATAAACACCAACTAAATATTAACGAGTGTAAAGTCGTTAGTAAAATAAAACCAACTCCAGAAGAATTAATTGAAATGAAGTTTGCCTGGCAAGTAGCACAATATGTTAAGTCTAATGCAATTATATTTACAAAAAATAACAAAACTCTAGCAATTGGTGCAGGTCAAATGAGTCGTGTAGACAGCACTATAATCGCTACAATCAAAGCCAAAAATGCTGGCCTATCCCTTTCTGAAAGCATCGTTGCATCTGACGCTTTTTTCCCATTTAGAGATGGAGTAGATGTTCTTGCGAAATATGGTGCAAGGTGTGTTATTCAGCCGGGTGGTAGTATCAGGGATGATGAGATCATTAGGGCTGCTGACGAGCATAATCTTATAATGCTATTTACTAATATTAGACACTTTAAACATTAATTTATGAACGCCCTTATTATCGGAAATGGTGGAAGAGAACATGCGCTTGCATGGAAAATTTCTCAAAGCCCTTTAGTAAAAAAAATATATGTTGCTCCTGGAAATGCTGGTACAGATATTGACAGTCTTTTAAATAATATCAACATTACAGATATAGACCTCCTAATTAAATTTGCAAAAGATAAAAATATTGACCTTACTATCGTAGGTCCAGAAGTTCCACTTTCAAATGGAATTGTGAATAAATTTAGAGAAAATGATTTATATATTTTTGGTCCGACTAGTGAGGCCGCTCAATTGGAAAGCTCAAAAGATTTTTCTAAAAAATTTATGAAGAGGTATGGTATTCCAACAGCTGAATTTTCAACTTTTACCAATGCAAAATTAGCACATGAATACATTAATCAAAAAGGCACCCCAATAGTTATTAAAGCAGATGGACTTGCTGCTGGTAAAGGAGTGATAGTCGCAATGACAAATGAAGAGGCTCACAATGCGATTGATTCGATGCTTTCTGATAATCAATTTGGAGATGCAGGAGCTAGAATAGTAATCGAAGAATTTCTTAACGGTGAGGAAGTAAGTTTTATAGTAATTTGTGACGGGAAAACAATTCTTCCACTTGCATCAAGTCAAGACCATAAAAGATTGTTGGATAATGATCTAGGTCCAAATACAGGAGGAATGGGAGCTTATTCACCCGCCCCTATTGTTACACCAGAGATCCATAATAAGATAATGAATGATGTTATTCATCCAACAATTGAAGGCATGAAAAAAGATGGTATAAAATTTACTGGTTTTTTATATGCAGGCCTAATGATTGATAAAAATAATAAAATTAAAACACTAGAGTTTAATTGTAGGATGGGCGATCCAGAGACACAGCCTATATTATTTAGATTAAAAAGTGATTTATTTAAAATTCTTCTTGATGCCTCTCAGAGCAGACTCAATGAACATAATATTGAATGGGAAAATAACTCAGCTATCACTATTGTGATGGCTGCTAAAAATTACCCTAACCAACCTAGAATAAATGATGAAATCAACGGGCTTGATTCTAAGAATCATGATACTTACGTATTTCATGCTGGGACAATTTTAGCTAACAGTAAGATTTTAACTTCTGGCGGACGAGTTCTTGGAATTACAGCTAAAGCTAAAACTCTAGAACAGGCCACAAATAAAGCATATAAATTAATTGATAATATTAATTTTGATGGTGCTCAATATAGAAATGATATCGGTAAAAAAGCTTTCAAATAAATAATTGATAAATCATAGATTACGTCGATTCATTCTTAATGGTGGGTTAATTGCATACCCTACAGAGTCTTGCTATGGCTTAGGTTGCAGTCCTTTTTTATATAAATCAATAATGAAGATTAATATCCTAAAAAAGAGGGATAAGAATAAAAAATTTATTGTGATTGGAAGCAACCTTAATCAGTTTAATAGATTAATTAATATCATGAATACGAATGAGAAGAGAAAACTTCATACTAAATGGCCTGGACCACACACCTGGTTAATTAAAGCCAATATAAAATCTCCAAAATGGCTAATTTCATCGAATAAGATTGCCTTACGGATTCCTTCGTTTAAGCCTTGCAGAAAAATAACAAATGAAATTAGCCACCCAGTTATATCTACTAGCCTAAATAAAAGTGGTAAGAGGTCAATTAAAAACTACAGGGATGCACGTAGATTATTTAATGGTAAGGTTAAGATAATAAAGGGTCGAATTGGTAGGAATAGAAACCCTTCATCAATACATGATTTCTCTTTAGGAAAGATTTACAGAAACTAATGAATAACTCAATAAATAAAAATTTAGTAAAGGATTTTCTGGTGAACTTACAATCAAATATTGTTGAGACTATAGAAATCTTAGATGGTAAGAACTTCCTAAATGATTCATGGCAAAGAAAAGAAGGTGGTGGTGGTAATACATGCATACTCGAAAATGGTAATGTTTTCGAGAGAGCCGGCGTAGGATTTTCTCATGTCATTGGAACTCAGCTTCCAAAGTCTGCTTCAGACGCACATCCTGAAGTTACAAATAGACAATGGGAAGCAATGGGAGTCTCTTTGGTATTTCACCCACACAATCCATATGTTCCAACAGTACATATGAATGTAAGATTCTTTATCGCCTCAAAAAAAGGAGAAGAAGATATTTGGTGGTTTGGTGGAGGTATGGATCTAACTCCTTACTATCCATTTCTTGAAGATGTTACTCATTTCCATCAAACATTAAAAGATACAATTGATCCATATGGAAAAAATCTATACACAAAATTTAAGAATGATTGTGATGATTATTTTTTTCTAAATCATCGGAATGAACCTAGGGGTGTTGGTGGAGTTTTCTATGATGACTTTAATAAAAAAGATTTTAACCACTCCTTCGAATTTACTAAATCAATAGGCCAAAGTCTACTTAATGCCTACCTTCCAATTGTTCAAAAACGAAAAGATGAAATTTTTGATGATCGCCATAAACAATTTCAGCTTTTTCGAAGAAGTCGTTACGTAGAATTTAATCTTCTTCAGGATAGGGGCACCTTGTTTGGAATTCAATCAAAAGGTCGTGTTGAGTCTATTCTAATGTCAATGCCGCCTTTAGTTAAATGGACATATGACTTTACCCCAAAGAAAGGGAGCGATGAAGAAAAGCTTTACACTGATTTTTTAATTAAACGGGACTGGATTTCAGATTAAATCTATAGTTAAAGAGTTAGTATCCAATCAACCATAGAAGATAGATCGGTATCAGAAATATTTGGATGCGGATTCATTGGTATTTTCCCCCAATTTCCACTACCCCCTTCCTTGATTTTTTTAACTAATTGCTTGTTGGCAGATTCTTGGTTTTTATACCTTTTTGATATTTCAATAAATGCTGGGCCTATTACCTTTGTTTTAACGCTATGACAGGCATAACACCCATTCATGCTCTCTAGTGCTCTTTTTTTTGGGTCAGCAATCGCAGTGGATACCAAAAAAAGTACTAATAAAAAACTTAAGGTTAATCTATTCATATTTTAAATAATTTTTAATTTAATCATATGTTAGTTAGTTGTCAAAAGCACTTAAAAGTTCACTACTATCTAATATTCTTGAACTGAATATTCAGTAGAGACACTGTGCGATAATCCTGGATAAATTACAATTGCATTTTCTAGTAGGTTTGCTGTCTCGACACAAACCATTCTCCTCCATTCACTCTCCTCACCCATATCACCCATTTCTTTTGACTTCTTCTCCCAAGGAGTCCAAACAACCGTAGTATTACTATTAGACTTTTTCACAGTAATTACGCGATTGAGTCCTTCATCTTCAATATAACAATCATTACTTGTGTTTGAATATACCCTATCGAAAGGTCCATTGAATAAAATTAACCCCTTCTCAATACCTCGATTAAAATTATCAAATTTATCGGTATACACTGAATTTTCAAGGCCAGTAACTTTTATATTCTCAATATCCGAAACATAAAAATATGTATGGTAGCCCTCACTAATTGTAAACGGATGATTAGATAAATTTGTTGTTTTTAAATTTAGTGATAGAGAGTCTCCTACTACGATTGTTAGCTCCAATTCATAATCATAAGTAAGTTGTTTTATTTGATCTTGGGATGGGGTCATTGTTAGAACAATCTTGGTGGCTCCATTTTTTAGTTGAATCGAGCCCTTTAACTTCCATGGAGTGACTCTTGCAAAACCATGAGCACAATATGTACCATCAGTTGGATGATGACCAAACCAAGGCCAGCATATAGGGACACCACCACGAATAGATCGTCCTTTTTCATAACGAGCATTTGTAGATAGCCACAACACATCTTCTTTGATTGATTTTGGTTTCCACCAAACAACATGACCACCCTGCAAGCCAATTTTTGCAACAGCCAGTGAGTTTGATATATTAATGAATTCTAGATTGCCCTCCTCTTTGGAGAGTTTTACTATATCGTTATTCATACTTATTTCTTACTAGTAATTTGACTGATATCTCTAACAGCACCATTTGATGCGCTAGTGGTCATCATTGCATAAGCTTTTAATGCATCTGTTACTCGTCGCTCTCTAGGTTTTGGATGCCAAGGATTATTACTATTGTTCATTTCTTCTCTTCTTAGTAATAAGTCTTCATTTGTTATTTTTAAATTAATTTTTCTATTAGGAATATCTATATCTATATGATCACCTTCTCTCGATAAAGCAATTCCTCCACCCTCCGCAGATTCTGGGGATGCATGACCTATACATAAACCTGATGTACCTCCAGAGAAGCGTCCATCTGTTAATAAAGCACAAGACTCACCTAATCCTTTTGATTTTAAATATGCAGTTGGGTACAACATTTCTTGCATACCAGGACCACCTTTTGGACCTTCGTAAATGATAACTACAATATCCCCAGGAATTATCTTATCACCTAAAATTGCTTCGCACGCTGTATCTTGAGATTCAAATAATCTAACCCGGCCAGAGAATTTTAATATTGCTTCATCAACTCCAGCCGTCTTAACAATACAACCATCTTCTGCAATATTTCCATAAAGAACAGCTAAGCCACCATCTTTACTATATGCATGAGCAATATCTCTTATACAACCGCTATCTCTATCATCATCTAAAGACGGCCATACTTTTGCTTGACTAAAAGCTTCTGTTGTCGGAATTCCACCTGGCGCAGCAAGATAAAATTCTTTCACTACATCTTCTTTAGTTGAAATAATATCCCAATGATCAATTGCCTCACCAAGAGTTTTCGAGTGAACTGTATAAACATCTTCATGCAATAGTTTTCCTCTTTTAAGTTCACCCAGAATTCCATAAACACCTCCAGCTCTATGAACATCTTCCATATGATATTTTTGCGATGCAGGTGCAACCTTTGCTAGATAAGGTACTTTTCTTGATATACGGTCTATATCATTCATTGTGAAATCAACTTCAGCCTCTTTAGCTGCTGCTAACAAATGGAGGACTGTATTTGTTGATCCTCCCATGGATACATCTAGAGCCATTGCATTCTCAAATGCTTTTTTTGTAGCGATACTTCTCGGTAAAACAGATTCATCATTTCCCTCGTAATAGCGCTTAGTAATATCTACAATTTTCGCACCTGCATTTAAAAATAATGATTTTCTAGCGGTATGAGTAGCTAAAGTACTTCCGTTTCCTGGAAGGCTTAAACCAAGAACTTCCGTTAAACAATTCATTGAATTTGCAGTAAACATTCCTGAACAAGATCCGCAGGTTGGGCAAGCTGATACTTCCATTTTTTTTAGATTATCTTCTGAAATACTTAAATCTCCGGCAGCAATCATCGGAGAAACTAAATCAATTTTTTCAATTTTTCCTCCGTTCTCTTCCCAATCTACTTTGCCAGCTTCCATAGGTCCACCCGACACAAAAATCACAGGTATATTAATTCTCATAGCTGCCATAAGCATGCCTGGTGTTATTTTGTCACAATTTGATATACAAACCATTGCATCTGCCCAATGAGCATTAACCATATACTCTACGCTGTCTGCAATTAAGTCTCTACTTGGAAGGCTATAAAGCATTCCATCATGTCCCATAGCTATTCCATCATCTACCGCGATAGTATTAAATTCTTTCGCAACTCCACCATTTTTTTCAATCTCGCGCGCAACTAACTGTCCCATATCCTTTAAGTGGACATGGCCAGGTACAAATTGAGTAAAAGAGTTCACCACTGCAATCATTGGCTTATCGAAGTCGCCATCCTTCATCCCTGTAGCACGCCAAAGTGCCCTAGCACCTGCTTGATTTCGTCCATGAGTCGTTGTTCTAGATCTATATTCTGGCATTTGGATCTCTTATGATTTATTTATATATTAGAATTTTAACTTATAATGGGGGAATAATGATTATTCATCCTCAATTAGACCCTATTGCTCTTCAAATTGGTCCCTTAAAACTTCATTGGTATGGATTAATGTATGTTTTTGCTTTTTTATCCTTTATTTATCTAGGTAAAAAACAATTAAAAAAAATATGGTGGAGCGACATAAATGAAAAAATTCTTGATGACACTTTTTTTTATGGTGCTTTAGGTGTAATTATAGGGGGGAGACTTGGTTATGTTGTGTTTTACCAACCTAATTATTATCTATCAAATTTAGATCAAATTTTCGCTTTTTGGCAAGGAGGGATGTCTTTTCATGGCGGATTTTTGGGTGTCTTAATAAGCCTTATTTTTGTTACAAGAAAATATAATATTTCTTGGTTAAGACTAACAGATTTTATTGCTCCATTAATTCCTTTAGGGTTAGGTTTTGGTAGGCTTGGAAACTTTATTAATCAAGAATTATGGGGTAGGCCTACAGATTTAGCCTGGGGGATGGTTTTCCCTATTACCGATAAAATAGCAAGGCATCCATCCCAGCTTTACCAAGCTCTATTTGAAGGTTTATTTTTATTCTTAATACTCTACTTATATTCAAATAAGAAAAGGGCAACCGGAAGTATTTCAGCATTATTTTTAATTTTTTATGGTTTATTTAGATTTCTAGTTGAATTTACTCGTGAGCCTGATAGTTTTTTAGGTCTCTTTTATCTCAACCTATCTATGGGGCAATGGCTTACTATCCCAATGATTGGTATTGGAATTGGAATGTTTATTGTAACTAAAAATAAAAAGTAACTAACAACATCGATTTATCTTACTCCATTTTTCCTGAAGCTGTTGGCAATAAAAATCTTTTCTACTTAACGACTTCTTATTTGAATGGTTTTTGCATGCTATGAAATTATTCAAATAAATCTCATAGGCGTCATCTCCACTTAAAGTTCTTATAAATTTCCATATATTTTTAAGCATACTCAATTTGCTAATCCAGACTGTTTGTATTTTTTATTTAATAATAGTTTTAAAACATCAAAAATAACAAGCCACAGGACTATCGTTAAAATTGCTGTAATGACAGCATCAAACCTTAGGTTAAATATTAATTGATTCATTATGCTAATTTTTTCTTCTGAAACAATTCCTGCGCTAACTTTCTCAGTCATTGAATTTGCAGCCGATAAAAAACCAACCCTTACATCATCACTAAATATTTTTTGAAAGGCAGCTGTTGAGGTAATAATTGCTAACCAAGACAATGGCATCCCAGTAATCCATGCAAACTTAACTCTCCCAGTGCGAATCAAAATTGCAGTTCCAACACTTAATGCAATTGCCGCCAATATTTGATTAGCAATTCCAAATAATGGCCATAGAATATTAACCCCTCCATTAGGATCAATAACCCCTATATATAAAAAATAGCCCCAACATGCAACTACAATTGCACTCGTTAAAATGGTAGACGGGAGCCAGGAAGTTCTTCCAAATTTTGGGTGAATGTTCCCTAAAATATCCTGCAACATAAACCTTCCAACTCGTGTGCCTGCATCTAATGTGGTCAAAATAAAAACAGCTTCAAACATAATTGCAAAGTGGTACCACATCGCTAAAAGATTTTTTCCGAAAGCATTTGCAAAAATACTTGCCATACCAACAGCTAATGATGGTGCCCCCCCTGTTCTTGCAAAGAGCGTGGTCTCCCCAACATCTTTAGCAAGCTGCTCCATTTGATTTTGTGTCACAGGGTAGCCCCAAGAATTAATAGTTTGAATTACGATTGAAGGGTCGGACCCAACAATTCCAACAGGGCTATTAATTGCGAAGAAAACACCAGGCTCTAAAACACATGCTGCAACCATTGCCATAATTGCTACAAAAGACTCAAGGAGCATTCCTCCATAACCAATCATAGGAATATACTTTTCATTATCAATTAACTTCGGCGTTGTTCCAGATGATATTAATGCATGAAAACCAGAGATAGCACCACAAGCTATTGTAATAAAAACAAATGGAAATAAACTACCCCCAAATATTGGTCCTGATCCGTCAGCAAAATTAGTTATAGCTGGCATTTTTATATCAGGTTGCAAAATTGCAATAGCTATAGCGAGAAAAATAATAGTCCCAAGCTTAACGAAAGTTGATAAATAGTCTCGGGGGGCTAAAAGCATCCACACCGGTAAAACCGCAGCAGCAAATCCGTAAAGAATAATCGACCATGCCAAAAATAAACCACTATGATCAAAATAAACTCTCAGTGTTTCCGATTTATCAATCTCGCCCCCAATATAAACTGCAAATAATAAAAGTGTCACTCCAATTGCAGTTGCTTCTAAAACTCGGCCAGGCCTTATAAAGCGCATGTAAAATCCAATAAACATTGCGATTGGAATAGTTGCTGCTACTGTAGATGTGGCCCATGGGCTATGTTTCATTGCATTTACAACCACGAGACCTAAAACAGATATCAATATAATCATAATTACGAAAGTAGCTATCAAAGAAGCTGTTCCTGCAAGCTGACCTAGCTCTTCTTTCGCCATTTGGCCTAGAGTTTTACCATTCCTTCTAACAGAAAAAAATAAAATGGTCATATCTTGAACTGCACCACCTAATACGGCCCCTACTAGAATCCATATTGTTCCTGGTAAGTAGCCAAATTGTGCCGCAAGCGTTGGTCCGACTAAAGGACCTGGCCCTGCAATTGCGGCAAAATGAGTTCCAAAAACAACCCATTTATTAGTTGGAATAAAGTCACGGCCATTATTATTTTTTACGGCAGGCGTCTCTTTAAATTCATCTAAAACTAATACTTTTGCAGCAATCCAGGCACCATAGAATCTGTAAGCTACAAGATAAATGCATACAGCAGCTGTGATAAACCACAAAGCATTAATCGACTCATCACGACTAAGTGCTATTATTGAGAATGCGATTGCGCCCAATACAGATAAAAATATCCATATTAATTTTGTTTTAATTAAATTAAGCATAAATTAGAAATATATTCTCATATTAGTTTTCTTATGATCTCTTGGAACGAACTTAGCAATATTATCAACTATTCTTTGAGTTGACCATAATACAGAAATAGAGTCTAAAATATCATCGTCTAGAACCTGGGTTTTTTTATATTTATTTCTCACCAATTCAAAAGAAAAATTTGGGAAGAATTTTTTTACTAATTTAATTCGAATTTCTCTTCCAATATCAGTTTTCTTGCTTGCTTTAATTAAGCTCATTTCATTCATTGCCATAAAGCTTAATTCTGGATGAACCTCAAATATTCCCAATTTACTGATTGAGTTATTTTGTAAGAATTCTTGAGCTTCTTTAATTTTAGGAAATAAATTCCATGATTGCTTTGAAATACGCTTTCCACATTCTTTAAAATTTACATCACAAGCATCAATATAATTTTTAGCCCTTAATGCGCTTAGAGTTGGTGGTGAAAATATAGTGCAAGCTCTATTTTTTAGTAAGGACCTTGCTTCAATTTCAGCGAGCCTTTTCCCGGAATGAGATAACTGCAATGGAATATCTATACCAATATGAGAAAGGTTACTTTCTTTTAAATACCTATCATTTAAATTTTCAATAATTTGAAAACTTATAGATTTATTCTCTAGGGTTTTCGCTGTTATCCAACCAGCTTTACAGCCATCTATACCTATTACACTCGACATTCTTTGTTATACTTTCACTTTATGAAAAATATTATTATAAATTTAATTAATGCGTTAAAAATATTATGCTGAATAAAAAAATTATATTAGGTGTTACTGGAAGTATAGCTGCATATAAGGCTGCTGAGTTAACTCGCTTTTTAAAAAAACATGGTGCTGATGTTCAAGTTGTTATGACTAAGTCTGCAAAAGAATTTATTAGTCCGCTCACCTTACAGGCTTTGTCAGGAAAGCCTGTACTCGAAAATATGTGGGAGCCTTCCAAAGGCAATGGAATGCACCATATTAATCTTAGTAGAGAAGCTGATCTAATTTTAATCGCTCCCGCATCAGCAAATTTTATAGCTAAATTAGCTAATGGGTTAGCTGATGATTTATTATCTAATCTTTGCTTAGCAAGAAACTGCCCTCTATTAATAGCCCCAGCAATGAACAAGGAGATGTGGCTTAATCAAGCTACAAAAAGAAATATTAATCTTATTCGCATCGATAATATTCAAGTTTCAGGTCCCGAAGAAGGTGATCAGGCTTGTGGAGAGGAAGGTTTTGGTAGATTAATCAACGAAAAAATATTGTTTCTAGAAATTAAAAAGGCTATGGGAAATAGAAAATTTTCCAATAAAAAAATTCTTATCTCCTGTGGGGGAACAATAGAAAATATTGATGATGCTAGAGCAATAACTAATTTAAGCTCTGGTCGAATGGGTTTCAATATCGCTGAAGCAGCATTTATAATGGGGGCTGAAGTTACAATCGTTTATGGTCGAACAGATATACCTGCTCCAGAGGGTATCAATCAAATTTATGCGCCGAATCACAATGAAATGCAACGGGCAATAATTAAAAGTGCTGCTAATCATGATATTTTCATTAGTGTTGCAGCTATATCAGATTACCTTCCTACCCGTACAAATGGAAAGATTAAAAAAGATAAAATATTAAAATTAGAGCTAACTAAAAGCGCAGATATACTCGCAGACACCGCATCTAAATTCAATCATCTTTTTTGTGTTGGTTTTTCGGCTGAAAGTGAAAGTATTATCAAAAATGGACAAGAAAAACTTAAAAATAAAAAAGTAGATTTAATTGTTTCAAATTCAATAAATGAATCAATGGGCGAGGATTCAGCAGAAATTTATTTAATTGACCCTAAGGAAGTAAAACATATAACAAAAAGAGATAAGGGCGAATTAGCTATAGAAATTATGAATCATGTTCATACTTTAACAACCGAAAAAGGCAATATAAATGAACCTAACAATTGATTATAAGATACTTAACCCACAAGCCTCTAATAATGAGCCTAAATATGCTTCTACAGGCTCTGCAGGTCTTGACCTTAGAGCATGCATAGAGAATCCCTATACACTAAACCCAGGGGAGACTTTTCTAATTCCAACTGGAATTTCAATTTACATAAAAGACCAAGGTTATGCTGGAATTATTTTACCAAGATCAGGCTTAGGACATAAGCATGGAATCGTCCTTGGAAACCTTGTTGGCCTAATTGACTCAGACTACCAAGGAGAATTACTAGTTTCTTGCTGGAATAGGAGTAAAAAAGAATTTCTAATAAATCCGCTAGAGAGGATAGCTCAATTAGTAATCGTACCAATTAATCAAGCCAAATTTAATCTAGTCGACAATTTTTCAGAGTCAGAGCGTGGAGAAGGTGGCTTTGGAAGTACTGGGAAAACATAAAAAAAACTTGAAAAGACAGGGGCTTCTGTGGTTTAATAGTCGTCTTTTTTAGAAATAATTAGAGGTAATAGAAATGACTCGCGAATGTGAAGTAACTGGAAAAAGGCCTGTAGCAGGAAACAATGTTTCGCA
>Ga0209830_10000454_pt1 | contig 42626 bp, 23 predicted proteins | sample ArcticOcean_MG_C_12_FD_187439 | JGI IMG/M metagenome (GOLD analysis project Ga0209830, IMG submission 187439) | Marine microbial communities from western Arctic Ocean - ArcticOcean_MG_CB8_130 (SPAdes) (version 2) | ecosystem: Environmental > Aquatic > Marine > Oceanic | place: Arctic Ocean...
TCGTTGTTGTTTCTGATAACTTTTCGATGACTGGACCTTTGTTACCGTGAATTGAGTATGCGTTAAAGAGGACATTGTTATCTTTTTATTTAATTAGATATGGTTAGATATCTTTTGTTTTCTGAAGCTTTTCGTGAGCAGCAGCAGGTGGAAGATCCAAAAACTTTCGCATATAAATAAAAGATTCTCTCTCAAAGTCGTTCTCAGCAGCAAATCAATTTTTATGAGAGATTATTCAGTTCGTCTTAAATTAGTAACCGTAATAGTACTATTTTTAATATATCGTACATTACTATATAATAATAAAGCTATGAAATATTCTTCCGATCTTCTTGATCTTCCATTGGATCAGTGACAACAGTACATCGCACGCGGTCTTCTTGGAACTGGCCGTAGAAGCGACCGGTCACGAACGCTTCTATTAAGCTCGCGAAAGATTGTTCGCCCCTTGATGATTGATCTCTCGAACTACTACGATTACGATTACGATTACGAGCGGTAGCAGTAGTAGTAGTAAAGCTTTTGTTGTTGTTGTTGTTGTTGTTTCTTTTGTTGTTGTCCATATCATCGTTTTCGTTTTCGTCTTCGTATGCGTCTTTGTACTCTGCGTAATCGAACATGTCATCATCATCGAAGTCAACGTCATTCGTTATGTTCTTTCTAACGTCGTCGTCGTCGTACAATACTTCTTCAAAGTCAGATGGAGGATTTGATGTTGTTTTTGTTGTAGCTGCGAACGCCGCCGCTACTGATTCTGTAGGCACTTTCGTTTCTGCATCAGAATTATACGTGCTTCTTTGTTCGGCTGAAGCGTTACTTTCCGAGAGCCATTCGCGATATCCAACCGTGAAACTCGAATCTTTCTTTTCTGCTGAAACTTTTGGTGGCTCGATCTTGGGAGCAACGAGCGTGACATCGATGTAATCAGCGACATTATTTTCATTTTCGCCCTTCTCTGTAGCAACACTGTTGCTTCTGCTATAACCGTTAGACTTTTGTTGTTCTTTGCTCGATCTATCATCATCTTCTTCGCCGTCGAAAGAAATGCCTAAATCGCGCAAGGTATCGCCACCAAATTTCGCCACGCGATTGATGTTTTCGCTCACGAAATCCGTAAACGGAATCTCTAAATCTATCAGTTCATCGCTCATTGTCGTCGTCGTCGTCGTATTATTATTATTGCTATTATTTGTTGTCGTTGCTCTACCCCACCTCGGATTTGATCTCGTGCGATATTTTGAGCTTCTCTCGTACGACGTTCTAGTCGCGTCGAAATCTCTTTGTTTATTGTTATTAGAAGCATACGTCGTTCTACCTCGCCCGGAGGAGCTTTTTTTTCTGCTGCCGCTATAATAGCTATCATCATCATCATCATCGTCGTCGTCGTCTTTTTTGCTATTGCTATCTACACCACTTAAACCTGCGTTCATTGCACCAAACAGTAATAAAACGCCTCCCGTACACGCTAATAACACTAAAAATCTTTGCGCTGATGAAACGGCTAAAAGGGCCCATAAACCGTATACGCTCGCGCGAATAGCAAATAAAGGCACTGATTCAGGCACGACTGACTCTAAAGCACTAACGATCGCATTCGTGACGTACGAAAACGCGCTAACTATTTGTGCTAAAACGAACGGGCTTTGCGTTCTTTTCGTATCATCATATCGTCGACGTTCTCTGTTTTTTCTTCTTCTTCTGCTTCCGCTCGTCGTCGTACTCTTATTACTATTACTACTTTGTCTTTTACTACTACTACTACTACTACTGCTATTACCACTATAATTTCTTTCGTCGTCGTCTTTGTCGTTTTCTGTTGCAGTCGTTCTATCATCATCATCGTCATTCATGTTCAACATCTCTTTCATTTCAGTCGCGCTATCGAATATCCCATTCGCGAAAGTGTTACTGTTCATCTTCATCGGCGGCGGTTCAACGAATTCTCTTAATTCATCAAAGAACGATGTTGTTCTTGTTCTTGTTTGTGAGCTGAATCTATCATCGTCATAACTTCTCCTCTTCCCCGTCCTCCTCCGTTCTCGTGCTCTTAAGTCATAATCATCGCGAACTAATAACTCCTGCGTCTCGTCTAACCAATCAGAGTTATCTCCAAACACTTCCCCTTCTGCGTCCTTCTCAGTAGCCGTCTTCGCTCTTATCACTACTCTTCTTTTTCTTCTTCTTCGTTTGATGATGTCTTCTTTGTGTGATAACCGTAATGAGCTGTAGTAAATGTTATTATTATCGTTATTACTATTTATGGCACTTGAACATACAGCCACTGATGATGTCGTTCTCGTTCGTTCGCAGTTCTTCCAACGGCAAGTGCTGCACTCAACAGAACTGTTACTACAACTGATACGACCTATTCTCTCCTCTTTCGCGGTCTCTGCATGATTGAATGGTCGCGAACTCTTCCCCTGCGCTGTAGCGCTCGTAACTCTTCCTCTGCTTTCGAAACTGTTCTGATGAAAACGAGTTATCCTTCGCGAAACCAGTCGATTGTTTAACTGATGAGTGAACGAATCAGTGTAACAACTGACGACGTTCCAATCGTGCAGAGCTTTGTTCGTACAGAGCGCGGCTGTTCGTGATGCGATTATCATATTCAATCGCGCAAAAGCGGTTCGAGTACGTAGCTCACGATCACTCGCTTTACTGTTTGTTTGTGTGTTTCAGTCGAGCCTGTTTTGATTAATTTGCCAAAAGCGCGATATATATTTGCTACTCTATACTGGCCAATTGGATACGTTCTTTCTGCTGATGCTCTACACCGCTGATGAAAACAAACACCTTGCGAGCGCCATATGGTAGGAGGGATCTGAAACGTGCTCAAAAAAACACGGTCTCTATACTACTCACTACTGCTACTACTTTTGATAAGCACGCGACAGTGTGCTCTATAAAGCCTGTTCGAATAAGTGAGAGAGAGAGTCCTATACTGTTTTGGTTCAATATTCATAGAGTAGAGCGTAAGAACGTGATGGGCGATGAGAGCGAAAGAAAAACTTCCATGAATAATAACAGTACGAACGACGATATGAATAATAATATAAATAATAACAGTACTAGTAAAACTAATAATAATAACAGTTCTTCAATATTTTCAGCGTTCACTAATCAGTTCGGTGAACAACTCGCTTCTATTGCGAAGGAAACGCAAGAGAAGGCTAAAAATTTGTTAACACAAACGCAACAACAACAACGAGAACAACAACAACGAGAACAGGAACAACGAGAACAAGAAAATAGTACTACTAGAAAGAATAAAGGCGATTACGTGAGGTTACCGATTGATAGTGCAAAACGATTACGAGCGCTCGATGCTCAGGATATTAACGAACTCGAACGATTACATAAAGAGGAAGTCGCGAAAGTTATCGCAAGGAATAGTTTATTGCGAGAAAAATTGACACTGTTACGACGACGGCGGCGGCGGCGGAAAGATAGTACTATTAATGGTGGTGGTGATATAGAATTAGCAAATGACGATGATGACGATGATGACGATGCCGATGAAGACGATGCCGATGAAGACGATGATGAATTGATTTCTGAAAAAGTAAAAGAGATTGAAGTTGGTACGAATAGAGTTCTCGTTATTGGATTACAAGAACAAGTGAAAGAGTTAGAGATTGATTTGAAAGAATGCGAGGAAGATTTGAACGTTTCGAGAGAGAATACGAAGAAATGCCAAAGTGTGTTAGAAGATTGCAAAGCCGAATTTGAGACCGTGAAGACGCAGAGAGATATTTTGAAGAACGAAGTTGCCGAGTTGTTATTATTATCATCGCAACAAAAGCAGGAACAACAACAACAACAACAACAACAACAAAAACAACAACAAAAACCTCCTTCGCCGCCACCAAAAGCGGAAATCACTAATGATTATGCAGGTATGATAAAAAAGAAGGACGACTTGATCTATTCGTTGAAGGATCAACTCGCAAAAATGACCGAAAACGCGAAAACTGAAGCGCTGAAAAGAGAAAAGGCTGATGATTTAAAACTAAAAGATTTAGAAGACCAAGTTAAATCGTGGAAAAAAGTCGCGAATGAAAACCTTACTAAGGGTGAAATGAAATTAGAAAACGCTTTAGAAGATGCTCAAATCGAGAAGAAAAAGTTTCAAACGAAAATGAAAACTTTGGAAGATAAATTGAAAGAAGAACAAGAACGCGCGAAGAAATTTGAAACTTTAGCAAGCGATGCAATGGATTGCGGGAGACAACTCGAAACAGAAGCGAACGAGACGAGCACAAAACAAATAAGCGAATTAAGGGAGGCCGCTTCAGAATATTCTCAACGCGTGCGCGAACTCGAAAAAGAACTACTTTCGACGAGAGAAGATTTACAAGAAAAGAAACTCAAAGCGAACGAACAGAAAACAAAAGTAGAAGCGAAAATAATTTCAATGGAACAACGAATCAAAGCTTTAATAGAACAAAAAGATGATTTTGAAATGCAAAAAAACGAAGCTGTTTCTGAAATGACAGCGTTTCAATTGAACATGGAGTTGGAATTTGAACAGCGCTTAGAGCAACGATTAGATAAAACGAAAGAAAACGCGAGACTGGAAATTGAATGCAAAGATGCGTTGAACAGTTTAGATGCGCGCGAAAAAGAATTGCAGAGAGCGATTGAGTTCAATAAAAATTTAGAATTCGAATTGAACGAAACGAAGAAAGAACTCGCAAATTTTAAGCGAGAATATGCCGCTCTTGAAGCTCAAATGAAAGTATTAGTAGGAGCCCATGATAATAATGCGAGAAATATCGCACCCGCGAGAGCTACAATTTCCGATAGCGAGGCTGAATTTTCTTTAGTGACTTCGTTGGAAGCGGCGTTAAAAAACGCGAAAGAATCGAAAGCGAACGCGATGGATACCATCAAGGACTTGAAGAAAGAGCTCGAAAGCTTAAAATTCGAATTCGAATCTTGGCGTAAAAAGGCTAGGAATATAATGACGGAGAAAGATACAGAGTGTGACGAGTTGCGAAAACGTTTAGGTGGTTCAACTACCGCGAGAAGCTCGAGTTTCAATTCTTTATCGAAAGACGAGATATCTGGCACTTCATCATCGAGAGGTTTAGACAAATCTGAGTTTGGGTACATCAAAGCAGTTATAGTTAAGTTCTTATTGTGCGATGATTGGACGCAACAAGAAGCGGTTCTAAAAATTCTCATCGCAATATTCTCAATCGATGAAGATAAAGAACAACTTAAAAATATATCAATCGCTCGACGCTTTCTAGAACCTACTCCAATGTCAACCGCCGAAGTCTCGATTGCAAAATATGCCGAAGATAACGTCAATTATTTCACGAATGATATTTTAGGATTCGGCGAAGTCATTTAGTTATTATTATTATTATACATTTTTTACATAATGGTAGTATTTGCTAAAACTATATCGCACGAAATCGCTAAATGATCCGAAGGTTCTCCATCACATGGACATCCGTCGAATAACAAATCTCTGCTTTTCATACTAATCGGTCTACATTCTTTAATCCATTTTGTTTTTCCTTCGTCGCTCGATGATGACGATGAACAAAATATGTAATCGATCGTTTCCGTAAAGCCAGGCGTAACGGTCGTGAACAACGGTTCGTTTGGATTTTTCATCATACTCTTATACCCGTTTTCGATCATAGATTTATACACTCTTTCCGTAGGAATGCTATTAAAATCACCTCCGACGATGATTCCAATATCTTCGTCGAGTTTATTGTTGCTATTATTAACGTGATCGGTACTACTTTTACTACTACTTTTACTGCTACATTTTTCAAGAACGAATCGATCGATCTGTTTCCTTAAGTATTCCGCTTGTTTCATCTTCACGTGCTCATATTTCGGGTCCCAGTATAAGTGACAACTAACGACGACGATCATTCGTTCGGTTACTTTATGCTTCAACAGAACTAAAGCTGCGACGCAATCGCGCTCGTACTCATTCTTTTCTTCCTCTGACGATGATTTAACACGTTCATCGCTCAAAACTATGTCATTAAACTCAATAGCTCGTTCGTCCATAAAATCGAACACGTCTGTTCGCCAAGATACGAGACTGCCATCCTTTTTCTTATTCGTCTTCTGCGTTCGTTGTTTATAGAACACTCCAAAGGACGATGCAGTGCCATCATCATCGTCATCATCATCATCATCGTCTTTGTTCGATGTTAAGAAGAAATCTTTCCACTCCTTATCGAAATTATCAATCTCTTGTAAGCATACGATGTCTGCGTTTACTTCGCCTATTTTCTGAACTAAGTTTTTCTTTCTTTCGCTCCATTTCAAGAGCTTACCGTCTCGAGTCTGTGGAAACCACTCTCGCTTGATGTAACATTGTGCTAAGCAATTATATGAACAGACTCTGATCATATTGATATTATTATTATTATTATCGTCGTCGTTCAAATTGTTTATCATATATTTTTGCAAACAGCACAGTTTTGATCAAAATCACGCACATCACGCACATTTCGGCACTCAGAGCTCTCTACTACTACTACTATCTACTATCTACTATCTACTACTGTTTTTAGTAGAGAAATAGTATACGCGTGTTTTTATTAATCGCACGAACCGGCGGACGACCGCACGAACGATCATGACCGCGCTGACCATCAGGGCGAGATCTTCTTCGTCTTGTAGCACATCAACGACAACACCTAAAACGAATAACGTGCTCATCAGAACGACTGCGACGAGAAGAGGAAGAACTGAACGTCGTCGTCTTCGGGCGAGGACTACTTCTTATGACAGAAACGACGATGAGACACCGAGGACGACGTTCGATAGCGCTTTGCTCGCAGTTGCTCGAAAAGCGGCGGAGATGATAAAACCTGATATGACCATCGCAATAAGCACTGGTTCGATCGCTTCGAAGTTATTGGACGTCTTAGTTGAAGATAAAGGAACCAAAACGACTCAGTACAGAGGATGTAAATACGTCCCTTCTTCGCTCTTAGCCGCGAAAGAACTCGCATTGAGAGGTTTATCGCCATTGGTCGATGTAGATGACTTGCAAGCTATTGATATAGTGTTCATACAACCATCGGAAACCGCTGTATATTATAACGAAATAACCGAAACGAAGAACATCGTAGCGGTTTTAGATCGGCAACAAACGCCAATACAGCCGAGTATTATACAAACGAAGAAAGTGTTGAGGAAATCCTTGAAAACGATCGTTCTAACGGAACACTTTAGAAATTTCATTGGCGGTTCTGTACCAGTCGAATTAGGAATCGAGAATTGGCAAGAAATCGCGGAAGAATTAGATGACTGTTTTTTGGGAGACGCGGAAGTTTGGCGCAGAGGGAATTCTGGTCAAGAACAATCGCATCCGATGGGTGGCGCAAATCCGTATATTTCGCCAGACGGGTTATCAACGATTGTAGATTTAAAGTTCGAGGATGCTCTGAAAGGAGGGAGGTATTCAAAAGGGTTCGTCTTAGCCGGTGAAGATTGTTCTCCTTTTCAAATTCAGGCAGAGATAGAATCGTGCGGTGGCGAGGACGTCCTCGCGCACGGCTTGTTCTTAACGGCCGATTGCGCGTTATCCCCATGGGGCGACCTAGGCCTGGACGTCTTAGTACTGCAAAAAGGCGACGACTTACCTTTTCAATGAGTGTGTGATAGGAATAAAAAACACGCATACTCTACAACCGGTCTGTCGATATCACTCAAGTCTTCATGAATCATTTTATCCTCTTCGTTCTTCGTTTCGCGAAATATTTAAAGAGAACTGTCCAGCAGCATCGTTTCTCCTCATTAGAACTAACTTTGAGTGATCAACAATTAATCGATCGATCGTGGTCAGTATTAAAATCGTAGTAGTATTAAAATGAGATCAAAACTGTTCACTAGAACTCCTCCAGATTCTCCAACGCACGTTGCTAGCTCTACTCTCTGCACTGCTGAACCGATGAAACAACAACAACAACGACAACGACTTGATGATGATGATGATGAAGATGATTTGAGGAATACTCCAGAGACAAACGACGAAGATGGATCTCAACGCACTCAGTCTCGCTCTCGTTCTTCTTCTTCGCAACGGGAACTAAAACTGCAACAAAGTCCTCCCATAACTTTCCAACATTCGTTCAACGGCGCTGGATCACCATCGAAGACGATCTCACAATTAATGGAATTGAACTGTTCAGTGGGTAAAGCGAGAAGGAAACATCATCACGTTTCATCGAAATCGTCATCGCATCGGCAAGGGATGAATCAGTCTATGAACGAGAGAATGGTCGACACGGCGAACGGCTCGAATAATACGTCTTCTTCGGAGAGAGATTTGTTCAGGACTAAAGTAGATGAAAGAGTAGAGGCGAATGGTGGGAATAAGGAGCCATTTTTGATAGGCGTAGCCGGTGGAACTGCTTCAGGGAAATCGACCGTATGTAACTTAATCATGAACTCGTTACAGGAGAAAAGGGTCGTTTTGTTAGCGCAGGACTCTTTTTATAGACCTTTAACTGCTCAGGAGAGGATAAAAGTGAAGGAGTATAATTTTGACCACCCAGATGCCATTGAATGGTCGTTATTAGTTAAGACCTTAAAAGATTTATTGTTAAGGAAACCAGTGAAAGTGCCAGTGTATGATTTCGTCACGCATTCGAGGAAAGTCGACGTCGATATTAGCGTCGAGCCTGGAGACGTGATCATAATCGAAGGCATATTAGTTCTCGCAATGGAACACGTGAGAGAGTTATGTCACATGAAAATATTCGTCGATACAGATGATGATTTACGTTTAGCGAGAAGGATGAAGAGAGATACTATCGAGCGTGGAAGAGAAGTAGATGGCGTTATTTTGCAATATACGACTTTTGTGAAACCGATGTTTGAAGCGTTTGTCTCGCCCTCGAAAAAGAACGCGGATATAATCATCCCTTGGGCGGGAGGGCAAAACTCAGTCGCGATTGATTTAATTGCGCAACATATTAGGACGAAATTAGGTCAAACAGATTTGAGGAGGATTTATCCAAACTTGGTCGTTTTACCTCCACATTTTCAAATAAGAGGGATGCATACAATCATTCGCGATAGAACGGTGTCGAGATCGGATTTCGTGTTTTATTCCGATAGAATCATTCGTTTAGTAGTCGAACACGCTCTTGGGTATTTACCGTTTAAAGAACACGCTGTTGAAACGCCAACTAGTGAAACGTATAGAGGGGTTTCGTTTTATTCAAAAATATGCGGCGTTTCGATGATTAGATCTGGCGAAGCAATGGAGAACGCCTTAAGGGCGTGCTGCAAGGGGATCAAAATTGGTAAAATTTTAGTTAAAAGACGCGATAAAGACGGTTTAGCGAGCGAATCAATGCATCGCGAGAATCCTATACCACCGCAATCATCAATGGCAAATAAAAATGCGAATAGTGATGAATATAACGACGACGCAGACATAGACGGAGGAAGAGAAGACGCAGAGTTATTATCCGAATCAGAAGACGAAGATGACGACGAGGAAAATGATAATTTACCAACCGTGCTTTATCAAAAATTACCTTTCGATATTAACGAGAGATACGTTTTATTACTCGATCCGTTATTAGCAACTGGATATTCCGCAATGGCGGCTGTTAATTTATTGAAAGAAGTTGGCGTTTTGGAAGAACGAATTTTGTTTGTAAGCGTCATCGCCTCGACGCAAGGCGTTCACCAATTGTGTACGAAATTTCCAAAAATGAAAATCATAACGAGTGAAGTCGACGCCGGATTATCGGACGATAACAGAGTATTACCGGGCGTTGGCGAGTTTGGCGACCGTTATTTCGGTACCGAAAAAGAAGATTTCGGCGTTTAAAGTGTGAGTAACCTGATTTACATAAAATTATCTGTTCGCCGCTTTCGCAGCGTCTTTTGATTGAAACACTTCTACGTTAAAGTTCTCTTCTACAATTGTATTACATAAATTCATTATTTTATAGCACCTAGTATACATGCGTGTATCTTATACTAAACTAAAAACGCTTTAACTTTCTTTTCGAGTTCATACAAATGCGCATCTTCGATGTTGAATTTTCGCATAGCTTCGCATAGATTAAACAAGTATTCGTAATTAGGACCGCTCGGCCCTTTCGCGTTTGCGATTACTTTCGCGATTTCATCTTCTGTTTGTTCGCCTATCCAATTAATGTTCTTCTTCGTATTCGACGTTGCTATCCAACACACCGCTCTCGTCGATATCAAATTATTATTATTACTTCTACTTTCATAATCATCTTCGTCTGAATAAATCTCTAATTGAACTCTTAAATCATATTGCTTCTCTCGAAACTCTAAGTTCTCTAAAACTACGGCGACGTCTTCTTTTTGAATCAAATACGCAACGCCGCTAACGTACGAAGACTCGGATTCTGCGTTCTTCTTGCTACTACTACTACTACTACTATCATCATCGTAATCGCTTTTAACTAAAGTCACGGTTCGTCCAGGAAACCCAACGGTCCCCCTGTGGTCAGTCGAGCCTTGATAAAATCTTCTCTCGTATCCGAAAGCCTTACACCTTACGGTTTTCACAGGTGTAACGGAAGGTATATCGAACTTCCATATGATTGAACCGTATCCAAAAACAAACAAAGAACCATCTTCTTCTAGTTTGACTTCTTCGTACGGTTCACGTTGCATCGGTTGAAACTGAGCGAGATTGAGATCGTTCTTACTCATCTTATTCTTTGCCGTGTTCCTTTTATTATTATTATTATTATTATAATAATGATTATTAAAAATGATCTTAGCAGAACTACTGAGCATATGTATGTGTGTGTGTGTGTGTTGTGTTTATTATTATTCGTATTATTAGGTGATTTTCTTCTGATGTTGAAGAACAAAAATGAACAATAACATTTAACAAAAAACGTGCTTTTACGTCTTATTGGTTTAGATTTTTCCTACTTTGTTTTCAAATCAATTAATGAATACATATATATCTGTATATTATAATTATCAATATAGATACGTTTCTACTATTACTCACTATTAATCTCCAGGTCTTTTCTCGTTAGGCATATATAAAGAATAAACCAAAGTCAATATTTGCTCAACCTTATCTTTTTGAACCCGCGAACCGTTCAAATCACCAATGTTCTTCGCTCGATCTCTCAAGACGTCTCTTATGTGCGAGACGTCTATTTCGTTCTGGTCGAGATCTATGAAGATCCTTTTTTGAACCGCATCATCCAAAGTTGCCCATAAGTGCGCAATTATGATGGCTACATTTTCTAAACTCGACAAGCCGTTGTCTAATTTTTCTATATATATCTCCTGCTCTTCTTCAGAATCGTAAGTATTGTTATTGTTATGGTCAATTTTCGAAACTCTTTTACCGTACAAAACGTATGATTCGATTAATAAATCGAGTTTAACGAACGATTCCTCGACAAATTTCGAGACCACGCGGTTATATTTTTCCGTCGATTCAGAAACGTCAATGTTTTGAAATAAAGAGGCGATGATCGATAAAGTTCGTTCGCACTCGGAATCTACATAGTCGTTCCCATATTTTTTCTTAAGTTTCTTCAATTTTTTCTCCTCGCCACCGAAACAATTCACGAATGTTGAAAAGATCGTCTTCAACCCAAATACGTCTATGAATCTCAAACAACTTTGTTTGTTTCCAGTCAATTGGAAATCTAGAATTTTCAACGCGGACGAGCGAACGAATAACTTTGATTTCACGCAAAGGATCATCAATTCAATACCTTCAAGTTTTTCAAACGTATCTTGCGCTAGTCTAGAATTTGATAATAAAGCACATATCACGTCGGCGAGATTCTCGACGATTTCTCGCTCTTCGCCATCTTCTGGTTCTTTTTTCTTATACACCGCTAAAGCCATCATAACAGGTTCCATTATCGTACTATCTGTCGCGAGTAATAACGATTCCTTAACTTGTTCATCTGAGCCAGTGATTAATATTGATAGCAGTTCCGAGGCTTGCAATTTCACGCCATCCGTAGGGTGTTTCTTCCCAACGCGTTCTAATAAATATTCTCTCAAACGCGTATTTTTATCGTTCAAAAAGTATTCACATATTTCGCTCGTTCCACCGGAGATTTCAATCAAGTTTTCAACGATTTGTAAGATTGTTTCCTCGGCGTTTCTTTTCTGTTCATCGTCGTCTGCTGCTGCTAACAATAAGTCATCCTTCGCTTCATTATTTTTGCTCGTCTTGTTGTTCTTATTACTATTATTAATAAAAAATCGATCCATTAAGCAATCGATCAACATTTTGATTCCATCGTTATCTTTCACGGCGTTTAACAACTGAAACGCTTGCCTATTTTCATCTTCTTCGCCTTCGTTTATAGAATCCGGATCGAACAACTCCCTGAACAAGTTTAAAATATCTATACATATATCTTCGTTCTCGTGCGCTAAGATCGATAGTAGAGACTTCACGCATTTCGTGTCGATCAATACAAAATATAATCTCGGTTGTGCGCATATAGATTGCAAGTTCTTAATAGCGAGATCTAAATCGACTTCGGAGTCTAAAAACTTCTGCGGTTCTCTCGAAAATTTCGCCCGTTTTTCCATATTCTCCTTCAAAGCGCGTTCGAATGTTAAAACTAACTTCTTCACAGTCCTCTCATTCAATTCCATCGTTTCTTCTGTTATGTCTGGATTGTTCTTCTCTATTTGCTCGAGAAGTAAATCGTAATTAATTCCTTTTGATTGTTCTTTTGTTGTCGTTTTCCGTCTTTTATTATTATTATTATTATTATTATTGATATCATCATCATCATCATCATTACTGTTTTCTTTGTAATATCCTAATCCTTTTCGACCGTTTTGGAACTCATAACCATCTCTCGGACCTTGAAATTGCGCACTCTTAAGGAATGAATCATCATCGCCATCATCATTATTGTTTTCTTTGTAATATCCTAATCCTTTTCGACCGTTTTGGAACTGATAACCATCTCTCGGACCTTGAAATTGCGCACTCTTTATGAATGAATCATCATCTTCGTTCTTATTATCCAACCTTTCAATCAAAGCGTTCACTAAATCACTCATTTTCTTTTCTTAAAGCAGTGTGTGTGTGTGTGTGTGAGAGAGAGAGAGAGAGATGATGATGATGCTGACGATGATGTGCGCGTGCTTCCTTGAGCACGAAAATTGTGTTGTTTATTCTTAGCGTCGTAGCAGGAAAGAAAATAATAAGGAAGAAAACGCTCTTTAGATATATATCTATGAATGAATATTATTTAAATTAAAGAACAAAGAAGATTGCGCGGTAATAATTTGATTATTATTATTATTATTATCATTATTATTACTATGAATTACTTAGCCGCTCCGACGCCAGTACTACCGAACCCGCCCGCGCCTCTATCGGTTGCGTCTAAATCATCGACTTCGACGCACTCGGGTGTAACGATTTGCTCCAAGATCATTTGTGCAACTCTATCACCTTTCTTAATCTCGAAATCGACGTCTGAGAAGTTGAACAAGATCACGCCTACGTTCCCTCTGTAATCATAATCCACAACACCTGCACCGACGTCGATGAAATGTTTATGCGCTAAACCAGACCTTGGGGCGATCCTTGCATATGTACCGAGTGGGATCGCGATTGATAAATCGGTCTTCACTAAATCTTTCGATTTAGCCTTGATAGTATAGTCATACGCCGATGATAAATCGTATCCAGCCGCTCCTTCTGATCCTCTGACTGGTATCGTAGCATGTTCACTTAATTTCTTCACCCTTAAAGTTTGTTCCATTTTCGATAATTTAGCTTTTTTGTTGTTAACGTTCGATGAATTATTTAATAAGTTCGCTTCGGTTATTCCCATGAACTGTCTCGTGTTTCTTTTAAGTAGTATTAATTGCGTGCGATTGTTGTTGTTATTGAACGCGACGCACTGATTAAAATAAGCACCGCCGCTCCTTCTTAACAGCATAAAAGTGATGTCTTCCTGATGGTCATGGTTCCAGCAGGCGGTAGGCGTAGTTTTCGACTTTTCGTGTTTTTGAAATTTGAATTTTTTTGTAGTTGCTGCTGACAGCTGATCAGCTGCTGCTGACAAGGCTGACAGCAGTGGCTGATCAGCATTAGCTTGCCGCGATTGGTTCAATAAATAAAGACGTTAAACACGACCATCATCAGACGTCAGACAGTCATAGAGAAAGTCTCGCAAGAATTAGATTGGTACGAGTAGTAGATAACAACCTAAACAACCTAAACAACAACAACACCTACTACTACTACTACTAATAAATCAGAACAATATATATATATTGATATATACGTATTGATATCAATATGAGTACTACGACTACGACTACTACAAAAGATAACAATAGTAATAACAGTAATGATATCAATCAAATAAAAATCGGTGTATTAGCATTACAAGGATCGTTCAGAGAACACTGTTCGATGATCAAGCGATGTGGTGGTTGCCCAATCGAGGTCAGAAACGCTTCACAGCTCGAACAATGTCAAGGTTTAATAATACCTGGAGGCGAGTCGACGACGATGGCGAACATTGCGAGAAGATGGAACTTATTCGATGCCTTGAGAGAATTTGAGGACAAAGGCGAGAGAGCTGTTTGGGGCACTTGTGCTGGTCTAATATTCTTAGCCGATAGAATCGAAGAGTCTACGGCGAAGCAAGGAGGACAAGAGTTATTGGGAGGAATAGACGTGGACGTTTCGAGGAACTTTTTTGGGTCTCAAATAGATTCGTTCGAGACCGAGATTCCATGTTCAATACCTGGAAGTACGGAGAACGATACTAAATGCAGAGCTTTGTTCATTCGCGCGCCTGCTATTAAGAAAGTCGGTAAAGACGTCGAGGTTTTAGCGAGATATTTCCTATCAAACGAGAAGAAGAAAGAGATGAACTTGATGGATGTCGAATCAGTCGTCGTCGCGGTGAAGCAGAAGAATTTATTAGCCACGAGTTTCCACCCCGAACTAACGTCTGATTTGAGATGGCACGAGTTGTTCATGCGAATGAGTAAAGAGTGTAAACCGTTTGTGAGCGAAAATCGACCGGAGGTTAGATCTCAAGACGAGTTTAAGCCGTTATACGTGCACCCGGATTTACCGATATTTAAAGACAACGTGTTAGCGAAACGATTTGGCGAATAATAAATTTTATTTATATCTTTTTTAGTTCTTGTGGGACAGAACTTATTAAAACTTGTTTTAAACTATCTATAGTTCGCTCTTATAATAGTATCCTTCTATTTCTTGTTGTTTCACTTCGCTCGCACTCATGACTTGCGCCGCTCCTGGTGGAAACATTTTAATAAATTGCTGATCCGAATTACCGGCGAGCATCCACGCGGCGTTGTGAATGTATGGAAAATTTTGTTGCGCTTGCGCGAAAGCCCAAGTCGGGAGCAAAATTGGATGCTCCGTGTTGAAGCGATGGATGCCATCGTATTCATGTTCACGAACTTGCATTTCAATAGGTATACCTCGAAAATCTTTGCACACAATAAATGCCAACGAAACCATTTCACCTTCTTGCGTGGACAAATCGTGAAGCATGGTTTGAACCTTGTCGTAATTAACGCGAACATCTTTTCTATGGAACAATACCCATTCTTCATCCCATTCAGCCATTTTCGGATATTCATCAGTCGTGACATGAAACATCGGTCTAGTCGTGAACGATGGCGCTTTCTTTACTTTAGAGAGCATGTTTGGTAAATTCCTCAAATGCGTTTCGAGAGCTTGTTTCAAAGCCTTGTCCATTCCTTTCGTAATTCTGTCAAGCGAGAACTCCTCCTTGATCCATTCCACGGTATCTATGCTCTTTTTCTTCCACTCCTCTGTTTTTCTGTTTTTGGCAATGACCCCTAACGCTTTTGCGACGCCTTTGACATCTGGCATCGCCCATTTACCACCCAAAGATGGATAATGTTCCCATTGCGCCGGAGGTACGCTTATGCCGTTTTTAGTGAAATCATCCATCGCTCGAAATTTTGTCGTAACCACGGGCGTACCGACCGATTGACACTCTACGACATTCATGCCAAAACCTTCGACTTTTGAGGGGTGTAAACACACGTTTGCATGAATTTTCATCGCGGCGACTCTTCCTCTCGGGTGTAAGTTAATATCAACCGTATATAACTCTGGCGGAATATCCATTTCTTGAACTAAGCCTCGCAAATCGACGCCTTGCGGTTTCAACTCCGGAGGCGCTTGTTGTCCGTTACCATCGTGGTCGCGCATGACCTGCGTAGATTGAAAAGAGTGAACCCATAAATGTTTTTTAATTTCTGGATACATTTCGTGGAACTTTGCAAAAGCTTGGATGGCTATATCCCACCCTTTTCTATCAGCGCCTTCGTAGTTCGTCCCAGAGGCTAAAACGAGAAAGACGTCGTCTTCGTCGTTGTTTTCTTCTACGGCTTTGAAATCATTCGCGCGACGTTTGAACATTGAATCATATTTATTCGCATCGAAAACAATCTCTCGATCGGTCTTATTCTTATTTTCCTTTTGCGTTAATAACGTTTTCCTTTCTTTGGCTAACCAGTTTTTGGCATCTTTTCTTATCACATTAGCGTCGATGAAATGTGGTAAATACGAAACATCAGCTCGGACGTCTTTAATGACTTTTGCAGTCGATGGCGCTAAACCTATAACGTGCGTATACGGTTTCAACAAAGCTCTATTCGACCCTCTCACGGTGTTATAATGAAACGGCACCCATGCAACGGTCGGTACGTTGAAATCATACGCATCATGATAGACTACGTTGATATCTCCTAAAACTATGAACGCATCGATTGAGTATAATTTCGCCGCATCGTTAATCTCCGATATCGATACAGCCGCTCCGTTTATTCTCGCCACGACTTCGGTTAACTTTGTTCTCTTTGGTAACCCTAAGAACGTTAAATGTTTCGCGTCCCATTGCTTTGGCATCTTCGGTACTTGCGGTGGGGCCAATTTAGATATTTCCTCTGCCGTATATTTCCCTTGCGGAATCCCATGCGCGTTCGATCCTCTGAACATCCAGAACATTTTATTGTATTGTGGGTATTTCCCTTTGTTCGATAATTCTTTCATTAATTGATCGCCTTGCATTTGATATGGCCCGTACATCCATGGGAACCCTGCGCATACATATGCAACGTTCTCTAACTTCCCAGTTCGATCCTCTTTATCTCTATTATTTCTATTGTTATTATTGTTATTGTTAGTTTGCTCTTTCCCAGTCGTCCTATACTGCGCTTCAACCATAGTTAACGTCATCTGTGTTTGTATGAATAAGATGACGATTACGCTGATGAATTGAATCATACTAATCATACTACTAATAATAATAATAACAATAGTAATAATAGAAATAATCAGTATTGCGTCGTTGTGTGGTTTATCAGTAAAACTCCTACTCCTACACCTCCTCGTCTGCGTCTGCGTGCTATTAAGTAATATGTAGAAAAAGAAAAGTGAGTTATAATAAAGAGAATAATATAATAAGTAAATAAGTCGCGTCGTCGTCTCGCGGTCAGTTTTTTCTGTCGCGCGCAAAATCAATTAATTGAATGAATGAACGATGTCGGAAATAATGATCGAAACCGTGGTAAACATCAGTAGCAGTGATAATATTTTTACTATCCATAGCAGTGATACCAATAATACTAATAATGAATACTACTAACGCAAACACGGAAGGAGTAAACACGAAATCATCACAATCGTCATCTTCATCCGAGCGAGCATCATCAGTAGGTGAACGGAACACCGATTGTCCCGAAAGTAGTTCGAAACTTTTGTTTCGTTTCAATACTAATCATACCACTGATGATGACGATGATGATGATTACAAGACACCGCCTGCGCCGTCGAATAGACAGTTTATGAGAAAGATGCCAACCATGAACTTCTTCAATCCGGAACAGAAAACGCGCGAGAAACGTGATTGGTTACAGTCGAATAAGAAAAATAGGAAACAAGAAGGAGCAGAAGAAGAAAAAGAAGACGAGACGAGACGAGCGAAGAAACTCTCCGTGGATGATGATTTTGATGAAACCGATTTTGATGATGATGATGATGATGATGATGATACTAAGAATGATGACGATAATAAACAACATCAAAAGCATCGTATTCGTCGCCGTCGTCGTCGCAAAAAACATTTCACGTTTGAGAAGTTCTTAGTCGTAGGTTTACACCCAGAGAAGACGAACTTCACGGCAGTTGCAGAGTCACATAAAGAGTTCAAACATGCGGCCACGAATAGTTCTAACATTAATGAACAAAATCATGTTCGCGTATCGCATCCGAAACATACACCACCGCATAGAGGAACGGTTGGCGAAACGTACGAGGCGGATATTTTGTTTTCATACCCTAATGCTATTAAATCTACTGACGCAGAAGAAGAAGACGATAATGATAATGATAATGTTAATAAGAACAGCGCTAAGACGACAGCGAATGAAACACTAGATCTCGAGTCGATTAAGAATTTTTGTTTTCCTAACGGCGTGGAACCGAAATTAGTAGAAAAAACACCATCAATGTCGAAAATTTTAGAAGTTGCGTATGGCAACGCGCAGAAAACGCACGACTCGTCAAGTTTTGTGTTCAGATTAGCTGGCGGCGAAAACGGCGAGGAACCTTTATATGGCGTATGTTTACACGCGAACGAGTTCGTGAGTCAAATGCCAGTAATCTGCAGTTCTTCATTAAATGCATCATCGTCGTCTTTACATAATGATAGTGATACTTCTAATGATGATGTTGAAAATGATGGAGGGAAGATGAATGATAATTTGAAAAAATATCTCGTCGCCGCGCCTAGGTGTTATTGCTTCATTACCAAAACACCGTTTTTCAAAACCACATTTGAAGTACTCAGAACAGTGCTCACATCGGAAAAACTCGAGCGATTAAGAAGAGATGAGAATAGGCTAATGAAAGATTTAGAGTCCGCATTTGCGCGTTCGGCGATTTTGACGCAGACGCAGACGGAAGAAAAATTTAGTAAAAAAGAAAGTAAAGATGATGATGGAAATAGTATAAGCGAAAATGAAAAAAAGGAAGCAACAACAAGTAATGATTCGTTGCGCGTCCTTGAGTCATTTTACGCCGAGTCTATTCCGAAACTTGGGGACGAGACGGGCGTGTTTTGCGGACCAGCAACGACGATCATCGAAAGTGCTGAAGAAATTGTCGATGAAAAGATTAAAGAAAAGAAGAGAATTATTGATCAGCCAATCCCATTTAGTCGCCCAAAGAGTACGATTGACGACCCGTGCTTTGAAAACAAATGTATCAGCGATTCGTCAGGTAAAATAAGCTACGCGTTCGACGAAGAGGCCATGCATATCGAGCCTTGGGCGATTGCCCAGTTATGTCGATCTTTGAGCATTGAAAATATCATGGCATTTATTGCGTGCGCGTTGTTGGAAAAGCAAGTCGTCGTTTTCTCGCCAAATTTGGGTCAGTTATCTGGTGTAGTTCTATCGCTTTTAGCGTTATTGCGTCCATTACGTCCGCGAGGGTTGTTTCTACCGATTTTGCCAAATTCCATGACTGATTTTCTCGAAGCGCCGGTGCCTTTTATTGTAGGCATACAGCACAAAACTAATGAGATTAGACATCGCACGCAACACCTGACTCGAATAAACGCGTATAAGGACGAAATCAAAATCATAGGAGGTATTCCGGCAACCGTACCTAATTGGTTCGAGCTTCGCGAAAAATTAAGGCCGATACATCAACGCATACGTTTGGCTGCTGAGACGCAAATGTTTTCCTCAGTTTTAGAACCGTCCGAGAAAACTTCACAGCTTTGTAGAGAATTTGGCGAGTGTTTTAGAAATCATATGCGAGATGAGATTTTAGGTCGAGTGTTCAGTTTTACGATTGCTGAAGTTGGCAACGGCGAGAAAGTAACTGTATTGTTGAAAGATGAACTGGTCGAATCCTACGCTGGTAGAGATCGAATGTTCATGAAACATTTTTCCGAAACGCAAATGTTTCATTCATTCGCGGATGAATTATGCGATAATAGGGTTTAATATATATAGTATCCGATAATTAATTGGTAAAGTAGTAGATAGTAGTAAGTAGTACGTGTAAGTAGTAAGTAGTAAGTATGTACCAGCACTAGTATTATTTCTTCGCAAAGATGCCTTGGTATAAGTATACTCCGGCGATTGCTAATGATACAGAAATCGCTCCTACGTAATTATATATTTGCGAAATACCATTTGTCGCGCTCGCGCTTTCTAAATCGGCTATTAATTCTGGTGATGCGATTTCGCTAATCTTTCCGAACCCCCAAATGGTCATAAAATCTATCAACGCAATCGCACACGCGATGCTTAAGTTCAACTTTTTAAACGTTCCTCCTCCTAGTCTATTTCGTTTCGAAGCGTCTAATAAGACGAACTGCACTGGTGCCAAACCAAAAACGGCGCCTATACCGAACAATCTTCTAATGAACTCGGCGCTCGCATACGGTTCATTTATTGCCGATAAAGGCGAGGTTGGCGAAAACGCGAAAGCGCCGCCGACGATTAACGTTGTAAAGAATGATAACTTATAATATCTCGATAAATAAGAAGCGTCTTTGTTCGAAAAATCTTTCAAATCGTCCCAATCGTTCGCGTACGTATCTAAAACGCCTTTAAAGCCGTTTGTATTATATTTATTAATTGTATATAAAGATCCAAACAATAATGGCGCCGATGACAAAAAGAACGTCCCAATAGCCTCTGCATTCGGTCTCGGTTCATCTGCATTGATTGAATACAGTGCTAGAGCACCAATGACGGCTGATATGACCAAAACGTTCCCGACTAATAGACGTTGATACGTCGAACTCGATAATCTGTTATTCTCCGAAGCGTCTTGTAGACATAAACATGAACATAAAGTAATCAACGAAAACGCGCACGAACCAAATAAGTTCGACCAATGCGTCAAGGTCTCTACTTCAGTGAATGAAGGAAATTGTTCGGCTTCAGTGAAGTTTAAGTATTTCGTTAACGTTTCTGGAGTGTTCAATAAGTTCGTTATCGTGATCGGTAGTAAACTCAAACCGGATACTTTAAATACGTTCTGATCGATGATGTTCTGATCAATACTCGGATTAGTTCGTTCTACTTTACCTCCTCCTCCTCCTCCTCTCATCAGTACTAGTTTTGATTTGTTTCTCCTCTTCCGCTTATTATTATTATTATTATTATTACTATTTCTTGTCGTCGTCCCGTGTATGGTATTAGTGACGACGATACTCATGTTTAGTTATTTTTTTTAAGGATACAATGTAATGTAATAAATAATTAGACACTATACAGCAGGTACACTGGTAAATGACGTTATTGTTGTTGTTGTTTTTGTTGTTGTTGTTTTTGTTTTTGTTTTTGTCGTCGTCGTCGTCGTGTCGTTTCACTGTTAGTTAGTTTAAAGAAGTTTAAGTGTTTTGAGAGCGCGCTGAAGAGGGGTTCTGATTGGTGTTATTATTATTGTCTGTGATTTGTCGTGTTTTTTAGACTGTTTGTGCTGCCCAAAAAAAAACAAAGAGCCAAAGACAGCGAGCAGAGTTTATTATTATTGGTTTAGTGGTGCTGGCAGCATGACTGCATGGGGTGCCTTTTGGTTTTTTTTTGCTGTTTGGAAAACGAGACACGTCCTTCGAAACTCTGAAACTGCACAAAAAGAAGGAGGATAACTCTACGTAAATAAACAGTAATCATTTCTTAATACTTCACAAATAAGTACACTTACTCTGCTAATTAAATTAAATTTAATTCAACACTTTTAATTCTGTGTACATAAAAAACTCACGTAATGATGCAATCGATCTTTCAGCAACCGAAGCAGATGTTTTCTACTTCTGCGCAAAAACAGTTCTTCAATAAGAATTCGTCATCGTCATCAACAAAGGCGAGAAGATCTGCCATGAATAAGAACGTTCGGGCAGTCGTTCAAGAACCGAAGACGACGACGAAAACGGCGCATCCGTTCCAAGACTTGGGAGTAAAAGAGCTCGATAAGGAGTTGTTCGATATCGTCATGAAGGAGAAAGAGAGACAAAAACTTGGTTGCGAATTAATCGCTTCCGAGAATTTCACCTCGAAGGCCGTGATGGAAATCAACGGCTCGTGCTTAACGAATAAGTACTCTGAAGGTTTACCAGGGGCGAGATATTATGGTGGGAACGAGTTCATCGATCAAACCGAGTCTTTGTGCCAAAAACGAGCTCTGTCGTTATACGGCTTGAACGACCAAGAGTGGGGAGTTAACGTACAACCTTTATCCGGATCGCCGGCGAATTTCGCCGTGTATACCGCTTTGTTGGCCCCACACGACCGCATTATGGGTCTCGATTTACCGCACGGTGGACATTTAACGCATGGATTTTATACGCCAAAGAAGAAGATCTCTGCGACCTCGGTTTACTTCGAAAGCATGCCGTATCGTTTGAACGACCAAGGGTGGGTCGATTACGACAAATTGCACGAGAATGCAAAGTTATTCAGACCGAAGTTAATCATCGCCGGTGCCTCGGCTTACCCGAGAAACTATGATTACAAGCGAATGCGAGAAATCTGTGATGACGTCGGTGCTTATTTAATGGCCGATATGGCGCACATTTCCGGTTTAGTCGCCGCGAAAGTCGCCGACGATCCTTTCAAGTACTCTCACGTCGTCACATCAACGACGCACAAGTCTTTGCGTGGTCCAAGATCTGGTATCATCTTTTACCAAAAAGAGTTCGAGAACGCGATTAACTCGGCGGTTTTCCCAGGATTACAAGGCGGTCCGCATAATCACACGATCGGCGCCTTGGCCGTTGCGTTAAAAGTCGCAGCAACTCCAGAGTTTACAGAGTACCAAAAGCAAGTTTGCGCAAATTGCAAGTCTTTGGCGGACAAGTTAATGTCTTTGGGCTACAGTTTGTCATCTGGTGGTACAGACAATCACTTGGTTTTGTGCGATTTGAGGCCAAAAGGAATCGACGGCGCTCGCGTTGAGAAGATTCTTGACATGGCGCACATTACTTTGAACAAGAACTCTGTCGTTGGCGATACATCGGCACTTATTCCAGGTGGTATTAGAATTGGTACGCCAGCGATGACGACGAGAGGTATGAAGGAGGCCGACTTCGTCAAAGTTGCCGAATTCATCGACAGAGGCGTTCAAATTGCGATCAAGTGCAAGAGCTCGACGACTGGTACAAAGATGAAAGATTTCAAAGACTACGTCGAAAGTAATGTGTGCAAAGAAGCAGCGGAAATCGCAAAGTTGCGATCTGAAGTTGAATCATATTGTGGCGCGTTCCACATGCCAGGCGGTCTTTATTAATTTTAATTAATTAATAACTTCTTTTTTACAGAGTGTATATATAAAGCCGTAATAATTCGTGTGTGTGTGTGTGTGTGTGTGTGTTTTGTTATTGTTATTATTATTATTATAATACGGTAATTTCTATATATAATCTATCTCTATCTCTATCTAATCTACGTAATCTAATATATATGTTTAATTGAGATTAAACATCTCGCGTGCTTTCTTAATATCGAGCTTTTGAACCATCCCGGGTTTGAATTCGTCATCATCATCAGGCAACTCGTACTCAGAAAATTTAGAGCGATGCAACTCGAGCACTTGACATCCAACACTCGCAAACATCTTCTTCACTTGATGAAATTTTCCTTCATTTAAAACAATCGTAGCTTTTGTCTGATCTTCTTTATTTATTTCTAAACGCGCTGGTAAACATGGTTTCAACTCTCCAGCTATTTGTAACTTCCCAGAAGCAAAGATGGCAATCGCTTCTGTTGGAATCGTCGAATCTACTTTGACTTTATAAACCTTCTCGACTTTCTTCGAAGTGAAAGCGTGTAATAGTTTCCCGCAATCAGTGAATAATAATAAACCGGTTGTATCTTTATCAAGTCGTCCTACTGAGTTAATCGCTGGAACTCTGTTCAACCATCGTTCGATAGTTTCGGTTTCAACGTTCGCGCATCTCCTTAATTCGTCGTATACCGATACATTACTTCCTTGTTCTTCTTTTGAGCACACGCAGTTCGTTGGTTTATAATAAATGAACAAGATCCCATTTACGTCTTCCAATTTCTGCCCATCAACTCTCACAAAGTAAGAGTTCACCTTTTGCGATGTCGATGTTATCATAATTTGACCTTCACCATCACCATCACCATCTCCATCGTCTTTTACGAGAGTTAGTCTTCTCCTATTTACGTATTGTTTTTGTACTTGTGATCTGTCGCAATACCCTAAATTTGATATCAATCTATCCACTCTCTCCAGTTTATTTATATCATTACTGTTTATATTCATTGAGGTCTTCTTACTCTCAACTGTAGTGACGATGATGTTCCTGTTTTTGTTTTTGTTCTTGTTCTTGTTTTGTCGCATTCGTTCTCGCGAGAGCAGAGAAGCAGGAGAAGTACTGGTTTTGAATAATATACTCGTTTGTTCATGATTAATAGTGATCATCGTTTACTGTACCAGTCATACATACATGGCATAGCATAGCATAGCAAAATGCAAAATGCAAATTGCAGAGCACGTGTGACAGACTGACAGACACTTTGCCGTTTGCCTGCTGAAGAGAATAATAAAAATCGGCACAAAATAGTAACACATCATATATACGTATATAGAGAGAGAGATTAAGAGAAAAATATAACGCGCGACACGTAATAGAAAGTGATGTGCATGCATACGTAGAAAAATAGAGTTATTATTTCTTCTCATTCGCTCCCTTCGCGATATAAAAATTATATATTCATCATCATCATCCGTCATCATACAAGTAGAATAAATAATAATAATAATTAACGATAAAATAAAAATGGGCATTGCCGGGTTTAATAAAATGATGCAACTGAACTTCCCGAACTCGTTCGCTAATACGACGAATACGACTAAAACTAAACGAAGAACGGAGCAGAAACCACCATCACCACCACCGTTAATAACAAAAACGACTACTGATGATAATGATAATGATGATGTTGATGAAGATGAAAGCGGCGGAACTGCAGCGAATGACGACGATGAAGAAGTAACAGAAGAAGAAGAAGAAGTTGATGAACAACAAAAGCAACGACGACGACAAAAAACGACCACGTCAACGACGACGAAATCATCATCATCATCATCATCATCGTACGATGGTTCAAAGTTAGGCTCGTTTGACCACATATACGTAGACGTAAATAATGTATTGCACGTCGCAGCGAATCATACGCGCACCGAGTCGGCATTTTTCAAAAAGCTGTTTGGACTCTTAACTGGAATCATTAAAAGAACGAAACCTAGGCACTCGATCACTTTTGCATTAGATGGACCGGCGCCAATGGCGAAGACAATAACACAAAGAAGACGCAGAGTTCGCTTATCTTCCGGAGAACGAGAACCGTTATCGAGCGATTTGTCGAGAATGATGAAACTTGGAATCACGCCCGGGTCTCAATTAGCGTTGAAAGTAGATCGAGCGATTGAGTATTACATCGCATCGAAAGTATACAGGGATGAATTTGGAACGGACATTTTATTCGAGCTTTCTGGAACGACCGTTCCAGGCGAAGGCGAAATCAAACTAGTGAGAGCGATGCAACTGAGGAGAGAAAATCCAAGATTTTATCATCATAAGCATTGCGTAATTTCCGAAGACTCGGATGTATTACTTTTAGCGTTATCGGTTGATCCGCAAATGGATGTGTACGTGAGTAGTACGAATAGACAAGTGTTCTCATCAAGGATGTTCAACGAAGAACTCGTGAGAAGTTTAGACGTTAATTCTCAGGTGTTGAGCAGGGAATTTTTAAGTCGAAGAAATAACAACAATAGTAATAATACCAGTAGTAGTAACAATAATAATAATAACAATAATAATAATAACAATAATAATAATAATAATAATAATAATAATAATGACGGTGATGATCATAATAATGACATTGGCGATAGTACTAGTAACGGTCTTCCAGATCGATTAAAATACCCGAAACAATATCAAGAGGAATTGTCCGCCATTCGAAGAGATTTTGTTGGGTTATCAGTGATGTCGGGTAATGATTACATAATCGGTAGTCGATTTGGACTTAAATTGTCTTGGAGAAGTTACGTACGCATACGAAGTTGTAAAATGTTCAAAGGTCGCAATAGGCTATTCCCTGGACCGCCTTTGAATACGAAAGATCCTTTGTTTCAACTTCGTTTGCAGAAAGACTTTCGAAAATCGCAACCAGTGACCGGTATGGACGATGCGATAAATTGGCCTATGCTTAAAGCTCTCGCTGGTTCACTTTTAAATCCGAACTATTTAGACTGGTTGGAACAGAATGATTCTTTTGAAAATACGCATAAGTATGCCTCGACTCAAGCAAAAGATTTACTGAAGCTGAAGACTTTTACGTTTCCGAGTTCTGGAGTCGTAAATATGTCGGCGAACGATTTCGCGCACGTTTGGAATAACTTTTCGAAAATTAACAAGAACAACGAAACGAGTGTCAAGCGCGTTTATGATTATTTATATGGAGTCGAGTGGGTTTTAGCGACGTATCATGCAGGCGAATGCGCGGACTTTTCGTTCTATACGCATTACGAGCATTCTTCGGCGCGCGAATATTTAGGGGTTGGTTATGGCGGAAGCGATTTACTCGATTACGCAGTTATACCAGATACGTATGACAAAAATTGCGACCCATTGAAAGATAAGACCAGGGCTGAAGCAGTATTTTACAACAAAGCACCAATTACACCTTTAGCGTATTCGTTAGCTGTAATTCCAAGAGGGGGTCGCGCAATGTTATGCAAAGGCATTCAACAGCTGGTGGATACATCCTCTCCTTTGCGTGACCTTTTTGCGTGCGATTATTGTGCGCGATGTATTAAACACCGCATTAGAGTTGCACCATTAGAGAGAACATTACAACGACTACTTGCTACGAAATCGAAGAAATCTAACAAAAACGGCGGCACTGGCGGTCAAGCATCATCATCACAAACGTCTAAAAAGAAGAGAGAAAGCTCTTTGTACGTCGAAGAAATGTTGCAGAAGAAAGCACCGTTTTATGTAGACGTGATAGAAGATAACGATGACAATTTGGATATTTCAGACGTCATAATTGTAGAGACTGAAGACGATACTGGTATTAACGACGGCGATGATGAAAATACCGTGAAAATTTTTCTCTCCTCGGATGAAGATGACGAAGAAATTGTGAGTAATAATGAAACGCGTGATGAAGTCAAACCTAATGCTTATGAAGATCCTCCGCTCGAGTTTCCATCAAAGAAGATATACAGGACTTACGAAGAAGTTCGTGACGAGCTACGAAGATTAAATCGAGCTCATACAAAACACGTACAAAACTCAGAATTTCATACGGATAAACCGCCGATGTCTTTACCTTCGCTCGAAGCCGCAGTTGCTCGATTATCTGCAGACCAGCTCCTATCGAAGGACGAAGAAGTGTTGCGAACGATTGGAACGCCCGTTTTGTATTGGAAGAGAAAAAATTTAGACCCGAAAGATTTAGAAGAGAAAGATTTTTATTCAGCAATCGATATGCTGGCTTGGATAGAAGATATTACTCCAACGGGATGTAAGGTGCTGAACGAACACATAGCTACAATTCGACGCTACGACGGTGATGTCGCTCCAGTTTTGAAAGAGTGGAAACGAGGTGATCAACGAAGTAATGGCTATCTTAGTAGCCCCCGTAATTACGAACTTTCAAAAAAAAGACAGCAAGAACAAAACAACAGCGCGCGCGGTGTTTATGAGCGGGAAAAAACAAAAGTAAGACAGGAGGAACAACAGGAGCAACAACAAAGAGAGCAACCACCACAAAAAAGTCGTGGAGGAGGAAGGGGGAAAGGAAGAGGGCGAACTAGACGTCCTGCTGCTTCTGCCGCGGTAAATATGACAATGATGTCTTTTCGAGCTTTTTGTTAACTATATTGAACGCGTTTATAATGATTGTGATAATGATGATCTTAGAATGATCCTGCTTCCACTAAAAAATCAAAAAATGCGAGTCTTTAAGAAAGGGACTTCTTGAACTCTTTTGAATACGCTTTTACTAAATCTAAAATATCTACGCCTTTATTCGTTCCGCCAGCGCACGGCGGAGCATTTGCTCTCGTTACGCCTAATTTTTGAAAATACTCTATAGTCCCGGGATGATTCGTAGCTCCAAGCATGCGCACTTTTTTCCTCGTAGCGGGTTTTATGACCACTGATGCTCCCTTATAGACTATTCGAAAAATCACCGGCGTATTTACCATGATGATGCGATATAACGTGTCTGAATACTGCTCTATACACATCTTCAAAATTCTATGCAATGCGTCTCTTACATCGGATGTAAACGAACTCCACTTAATGTCGCTTAGGTCCATCACCCAAATATGTTTATAAACCTCTTTGTTGAATGATTTACTCTGCCTCCGCTTCAGCTCTGTGATGGCTTCGTGGCAGATCATTCTTACGTGCAAAGCCTCATCAACAGACATGATTGTCTTCAAATAGTCTACGTCGACTTCTGATATTTTTTCTACAAAAATCAAATGTCCGTACGCATCATTACCGTGAATGTGTAAAGGCCAAAGGTCAAAATATTCTTTTTGATTCGGCACTTTCTCGTAATCGCGGAGTGCAACGTCTGCATTTAATCGCGTTCGCCACTTTCGTATGACTTCTAACTGATTTAACATGTAATCTATTTGAACTTCAATTGGCTTGCTTGGATTGTTTTCAATGGCAACACGGCAATGCCTGACTAATACTTGCGGGTCGAAATCAACTTCCTCGATTGGACCTCCGTTGCGTGTTAATATTCGATTGAAAATTTCTTTCGATAATCCAGATAACGGTCTAGACTCTTCCATCAATCCATTTTCATCGAATAAATTCGATTCTTTTGCGATTATACTCTTCAGCATTTGCTTTTGCTCGTCCGTCGTATGAACGCTATGTAACTTCTCTAAATCGATTTCTGTTTCAATTGTTGGTTGAGAATCTGTTAAAGAGAAGTTACGTTTCTTCTTCTTTGCGCGAGTTTTACTATTACTACTACTACTTCGTTCAAAACTCGTTGTTCTCAATTTCTCTTCTTCTTTATAATCATCGTCGTCGTTGTCGTCGTCGTCGTCTGAATATGCTACGAACGATTCCGAACAACTGTAGTAGTAACACGTTTCACAATCTTTATCTTCAACATTTTGTTCAAAATCTTCATCGTTCTTCTTCTTCTTCTTCTTCTTCTTTTTGTTACGGAAAAAGAGTTTCGACAGTTTCTTCCCTATCCCCATTACTCTGTTGTTGTCGATATCAATATATAAATATATGACTATGTTTATATATATCGTGTCCGTCGTTTGAAGAGCGTTTATAAAGTTTGAACGCGCGTTTGATTTTTTTCGTGATGATGAACAAGTTCTAATAACACGAATAAGGACAATATGATGATAATATTTATTCGTTATTATTATTATTATTAATTAAATTTTCGTGAAAAGTTCTGTTCTATAAACATCACCGCGCGCGAGCACGTTCATGACATGACCGCCCCTGCTTTTCCTCCCCTTCCTACTGATAGTAATAACAATGATACGAATAAGAATACTGCGAATAAGAATAACGCTACTAAATTCTCAACGAAATTGAAAGGCTTGAAGTTCATGCAAAGAGCGGAAGAGAAAAAAATAGCGACCGCAACGTCGTTAACGACGACGACTATAATAGCTTTAACGAGAGATGCAATGGATAAAGTAAAAAACGACGAGCATTGGACGTATGAAAAACAAGAATCCGAACATATTCGTAAGAGAAAAGCAATAGAGGAACAACTTGAAACGACGACGAACAAACGAGGCAAGATCGAATTAAATCCAAATTTTGTGATGGGTAGAAGATCGTTCGGTGGAATGAATTTGGAATTGGAAGAAAAGGCGAGAGAACAAGTAGAGAAACAGTTAAAAGCGAAACAAGCGATTAGAGACGCGAGAGCAAATAGTAATAATACGACGAAAGTAGGAAAAATTAGGAAAGTTATAGCAAAGAAGCCGACGTCGACGGCCAACAAAAAAGGCGGCGACGCAAAGAAGACGTAATATCAAAGTAGGTAGGTGATTATATATATCAGTTAATGACACGACCGATGATGATAGGTTTTATGTTTAGCTCATGTATGGAATACACACTGCACAGATCGCGCCAGCCTCGCTTATTTTAGTCTTGTAAACCAAAACTTCGTGGAATTTTCCGTCATTTAACGAAGCGTATCTTTCGCGAAATATCTTCCCTTCGCCTACTGCGCAATATTCACGCACGAGCGCATCGTTCGCTCCCCATTTCGACGGTAGATCCGAAATTGACTCGCCTTTGTAAGTATGCTTAATATCGAAATGATCGCTTTCACTCGCACGCGATTGAAGTAACTTGCAAATCTCTTCGTCGTTCTTGCCGATGATCTCGTTCGTATTTTCAAAGCTCCCGAAGCGTTCGATTAGAGACTTATTGCACGAGGTATATTTACCATCCTTGTCTTTAACAAAGACTAAGGCCTTGGAGAGATAAACGGCTTCGCCCAATTTCTGTTCGTCGAGATTCTTCGACGATGTCTTCTTGTTGTTATTCAACGAAGTCGTCGACGAAGAGAGTCGTGTTTTCTTCTTATTTTTCTTCTCCTTCGCTTCGATATTTTTATCAATAGCAGTCGAAGTTTTTTTCGACGACGACGACGACGATGAAACGACGACGCTTGGAGCAATAATGCGCTTCTTAAACGTAATAACTGTCTTGGACGAAGACGTCGTAGTAGTTTGTTTCCATGCAGTAGCAGTAGCAGTAGCAGTGAACATGTTTAATTGATTTGAGTGGATATTTTATGACGACGCGAGTAAAAAAAATCCACGCGATCTGCTGTGCTGCCGATGCTCTTCTGGTTTAGGGTTTAGAAGAAGAAGAAGAAGTAAAAAACGAGAGAGGCTGCTGCTTTGACCGTTTGATTCAACATCATCAATAACGCGCGACACACAAAATAATAACGTCCTACATATTTAAATATCACAGAGAAGAGAGGATTAGAAACGAACGACGACGAGTCTATTCTAGCTTCGCTGGCAACAATAGGAACACGAACATGAACATGAATAATAACTAAAGTATTACTTTTATGATGGAAATAACACCTGATGGGAACTCATTTTTAGTAACAGAAACGAGAAGAAGAAGAAGAAGAAGAAGAATAGCTTTGTTTGGTTTATCGGCGAATCCGATCACGGATAGAGGAGGACATGGAGATTTAATTAAACATTTAATAAGTAACACTAAATTATCATCATCATCATCATCGATCGATGAAGTATGGATCGTTCCAGTATTTAGGCATGCCTATGAACAGAAGAACAGAACTATGAAGCTGGTAACTAATAATATAGAAAAGGTACCCGATTTCAACGAACGCTTGGAGATGTGTGAAATACAATTTAATGAAGAAGAAGAAGAAGAAGAAGAAGACATGAATAAAATACCTGTTAAAGTTAAACGAATTGAACTCGAAGCAACGGAGTGGAAACGAAAACAAACTGGAGACGATAACGCGCAAGTGATTGGAACGTTCGAGTTGTTGGAATATTTGCGAAAAAATTTAGAAGAAACGACGACGACGACGACGGAGTATACACTTGTGTTAGGACGAGACGCATATGATGATTTAGTAAACGATAAGTGGATACGCGGGGATGAGATTCTGGAAACAACGAATATCATCGTCGTTCCGAGAATCACCACGGACGACGATAAAAATGTTCATGATAATAATGATAATAAAAATAATAATGATACTGATAATGCTAAATATGATGATAATAATGAACAAAAAGATGCCGAAGAAGAAAGTTGTAAATTATCGTCGTCGGCGGCGGTCATTTTTCTCTCATCAACGGACGTGCCAGGGTTGCGCAATGTTTCGAGCACAACTGTTCGAGAATTGATTAAGAATGGAATGAAACCATCTGCAATCGAAGAGCTGAATCCGAAAGTAGCAAGATATATAGAGGAAAATTCTTTTTACGTATAAAAAGAGGTTCTAGTAGAAGAAGGAAGAAGAAGAACAGAACGAGTATTGTAACCTAGTATTTAAACAAATATTCGATAACATTCACGATCGAAATATATATTAAAACTATGATTCTCCAGCAAACGGGTTGAATGCACCGGCAGCGAGTAAATCAGTTTTGTAAGCACCTCCGGAAACTTGTTTCTTCGGCTTACCGCTCGGCGTGTAATATTTTAGCCATTTAGATACCGAGCCGTCGACGATTTCAACTCTCAAAAATCCAAACCTTTTTGCTACTATGGCTACTTTTTTTGCGCTCTCATCATCAGTATCGCCACCAACGAAAAGGAGAGATTTATTGGTTTTGATTTCTTCGACTACGACGCTATCGCCATCACAATATCCAAATGCGATTTTTAAAAGGTTTTTCATATACTGATCCTCATCGACATTTTCAAAAACTGGCGAAAGCTTCGTGCCCTTCGCCAGTCGTATCGGACAACTTGGCATCTTTTCAATCGATTCCGTCTTTAAATCAAACGCGTTGCGAACGTCGATGACGATGGATGTTTTCGAATAAAAGCGTTCGACAGCTTCGTCAATTGAAATCATCTTTATATGCATCTTTTCTGCTTCACTTCCCTCGTCGATACCAACAACTTCGTCTTCGTCGTCTCCTTCACCAGAGGGATCTAATAACTTCCATTTCCCCGTCTTTGCGTTGTACATTTTTGGATTCATCCACTGCGTCATCTTTGATTTGGCGTTGTAAAAATAGATTTTACCGCTTTGTGAATCACGAGCGCGTTGCCATTTATCACCAGACGACTTTAAGCTTCGTTTCAATTTTTCAAGCTTTTCAACTTGCGCAGCGCGAAGCTCATCGGCCAAGCTTCCTACAATAGGAAGTTCTGCGCCAACGCACGTGGTTCCAGATGCGCCAACGACGTAATCGAGTGACCACTCTTTTAATCTCTTCTTACCTCCTGGCGTGTATTCACGAACCCACGAATCGTATCCTCCAGAAACGACCGCAATATTTTCATATCCCATAGTTTCAGCGAGGTAAGTACTTAAGCCGTTCAACTCGACGTCATCGATTTCGAGATTATACTCATCTTCGGTCATCGTGTTTCCTCCTATCAAAACAATCATCTCTTGTTTATTATTTCCAAACATTTTCGTGAAATGTTCAATGAAATCTCGCGCTTTCGCTTCGTACGTGTACGCTAATGGTTTACCGTCAACCTCGACAAAAGGAATATTCAAAGATCCAACTACTGATTCGCGACGGAACGATCGTACATCTCTCACATCTACGACCTTACACGCCTTTGTTTTGAAAGAGTTAAAAGCTTCTTCGACGGAAACGAGGACATATTTTCTTCCCTCGCGAGATGGAGGACTTGGAATATAATCGTCTCGCGCATTTTCAACGAGTTGTTGTTCTTGTTGTTGTAAAGCCGGATTCGAGTCTATTTCGGCTTGTCGTTTCAATGCTCTTTCTATCGCGCTTTTCTTCGTTTGCTCCAACATTAAATTTCTAGCTTTAAGAGCTTGGTGTGACGCCGCACTCTGTCGCATTTCCATGCGTCGTTTCGTTCTTTCATCTTCTCGTTTTTGTATCGACTTTTGCCAAGAACGTTTAGATTCCATTGCTTCTCGCTCTTCGCTAGTCAAGTCTTCTGGATTTTTTTGCCACTTCATATATTCCTTTGATAAATTTTGCGAATTCACCAACGTTTGTTGTTGTTCTAAGCCTTTCGCAGCAGCCATTACTTTATCTATTGTGATCTGTGTCTTTTCCGAATGAACGATCTCTGGCGGTGCGTGATATTTCCATGCCGATGATGGCGATTCTTCGGTGCCAATGTTTCCAAATAAATCCATGGAACCGTCCGTTCCCAATTGCAAATTTCTCATTAAAACCCGACCGAACTGATCGTCGTAGGTATTTTTATTCTTCGAGTTTCCAATCATCCAGTTTCTAATTACGTCGTCATAGACTGTCGAGCGCGTTGCACCGAAAAAATCTAACGGCTGATTCGGATATTTTTGAACTAGTTCTTTTGTATCGTCTATAGTCCATTTCGAATCGTCTTTGAAAAGAGCGTTTACCATGTTCACAATGTCATCAAACTGAGGGTTCCAATAAAATTTTTCCATTCGTCCATCTCTCAGAAGCGGTGCGTATAATCGAGAAAGATCGTTCCCTGTGACGATAATCGGTATTCGTACGGTTTGTAAATTCGAGCCATCTTCTCTTCTTTCTTCACCTAACGAGACGAGTTCTGGGTGATCGCATAAGTTCATTAACGTCCCGCAGACGGTTTGATTATTGACCGTTTGCTGTGTATCTTTAAACCACCCTAAACCGGCGTCTATATCATTTACGATCAAGCACGACATCTTCCCATGCACTCGGACAACTTCTCCAGCTCTTCTATATCTTTCCCTAATAAGTCTCCCCGGCCCTCCCGCGCTCTCGTCTTCGAGTTCCCCGGCTGAAGTTACTATAGGCATCATGCCCAATTTTTTACACGCGAGCTCTAAATTAAACGTCTTCCCGCATCCTTTTCCGCCCCAAATACCTAATATCAAAGGCACTTGTGGTCCTCTTTGATCGCTATTATAGAGCATGAAATTCTTACACACGTGCAGAGCGACTTTTTCTAGGAATTGTTCCGGGACGAAATACTCGCCAATTAGATTTCTAAACTCTCTGACTTCTTGAAACCTAAAGCGTAAGTCTCCGTTGGCGATATCCGAGTCAGCTCCTAGTTTAAACTCACCATTAATCGAACGTCTCGTGAACAAATCATCAATTCTCCCTTCTTTAGCGCCTACGTTCGTGTTCGTATTTCCAGTTAAGTTCTTCCCTAATTCGTATAAATAATCCACGTCCTTGTTCTTTTGAGTACGTTCTTTCGCTGTCCATGAGGATAACTGAGAATTCTTTTCATTATTGTTCGTATTATTATTATTATTATTATTATTATTATTATTATTCGTATTATTATTCGTATTATTATTCGTATTATTATTATAAGATGATGATGACGAACGTCTACTAATACTCTTCGATGATGATGATGATGAATAATGACAAAAATGACAACAACTCTTTCTATATGAAGAAGATAAAGTTGAAGAAGTTACCATCAATTGTGCTATTGTCATCGTAGAATATATGAGGTATACTATTTCGTTGTAGAGTGAAGATGATGAGGCTGATTTTTTTCTTTCTATATATATACAACATCAGTTTGGGAGCCAGTCAGACGTCAGACATTTCAGAGATACCTGATGTCATAAATCTCTTTCAATCAATCATCGATGAAGTGGCAAGCTCTCCTTCATATGACACATTAAAATATCATAATTTTCAAATACCTAATAATAGTAATAATAATAATACCGTACGCGTGTAATAAGAGCACGCGAACTCATCAAACGGAAATAAATAAATAATATAGTAATAATAATAATAATCAATTATGAGTAGTAATGATAATAGTAATAGCAAATTAACTGATGACGATCACAAATGGTTAAACGTCCCACAAGAAGACATTCCATTAGAGAAACGACGAAGGATACAAACATCTTTATCAACTGAAGAATGTTTCGGTGATGATGCTGATGTTCACGATGACAGGATGTTAGGGGATGCACTGAATAATAATAATAATAATAATAATAATAATAAAACAAGTAATAATAATAAAACAAGTAATAATAATAATAATAATAATAATAATAACGATAAAGTAGAACGCTTCGTTTCAGCTAGATTAGGTTTCAACGAATGTCTATTCGTCGAACGAGTTGAAGCTAAAATAGCAAACGAGATCATGTTAGAGAACGTAAAGAACGATACGCTTTCGGAGGAGATGAAGCTTGTAATGATAGAGGTTGGGATTAAAAAACTATATTCGCATCAAGCGAGTGCTATCAAAAAAGCGAACAACGGCGAGAGCGTCGTGATATCAACGCCCACTGCATCGGGGAAGAGTCTTTGTTATATCATACCAATTTTGGAGAAAATAATGGACTGTCCGAATACTAGAGCGCTTTTGATGTACCCTCTTAAAGCTTTAGCTAATAATCAGCTGGAAAGATTTAACGACTTTGTTCTCGCCGCGAAACGCATACAACAACAACATGTTAATAATAATAATAATAATAATAATAATAATAATATCGTCATTAACATGGAGAGGATTGCTAGACTCGCTCAATGTCAAATCAAAGTCTGCGATGGAGATTCAAATGCGCAACAAAAGGCGCAGATTAGAACGGAGCATCATAATCGCATCATAATCACAAATCCAGATTCTTTGCATTTCGGTATGCTTCCTCAACACACGTTGTGGGGTAAAAAGTTTTTTGGGAATTTATCAATAATAGTCTTGGATGAGGCACATACGTTCAGTGGAGTCACAGGAAGTAACATCGCATTATTATTTCGTAGGTTATTGAGAGTATGCAATGGTTACGGCAATCCAAATCCAGAGTTTATTTGTACGTCCGCTACGATTGTGAATCCAGAAGAGCATATAAAATCTTTAACTACCAGGAAAACTTCGAGCATATCAGAAACAGGTGCTCCATCGGGTGAGAAGAGGTTCATGTTATGGCAGCCTGCAGAGTTAAAACAACGCGGTGGTACAGACATAACGAAAGAAGGACAAACAATGAAGATGCGAAAGAGTCCGAACCACGAGGCGGCAGTACTCATAGCCGATTTAGCTAAAGAAGGTATTCGCTCACTTTGTTTCGTCGAATCGCGAGCGCAGTGTGAATCCGTGAAACGCGACGCGCAAAACTTACTCGCGAAAGATTTCCCGCATTTGCGCAATAAAATCGAAAGTTACAGAGGCGGGTATTCAAAGAAAGAACGAAGAGAGTTAGAACAACGCCTACAAATGAATCAAATAAGCGCTCTCGTTTGCACATCCGCACTTGAAATGGGTATCGATGTTGGATCTTTAGAAGCCACTCTACACGTTGGAGTTCCGGAAATGGCATCTAGTTTAATGCAGCAAGCTGGAAGAGCTGGAAGACGCGCGGGTACTTCGTTAGCAATCGTCATTGCGCGCGAAAATCCTTTGGATGCGTATTATTGCGATAAATGTCACGAACTCTTCAAGCGTCCGCCTGAAGAAGCTTTTATTGATCCACAGAACGAAGCGCTTCTGAATTTACACCTCCCATGCGCGGCAAAAGAAATGCCTCTCGATTTGTCATCCACGTTTGATTCGCGAATGTTCGATCTAGGCGCTGACGATTTAGCGGCAAAGGACGAAAAGTACGCACAATTAAATGTTGAAAAGATATTCGAGGCCGATTATGAAAACACAGATAAGGATGGGAAAAAGGTGAAGAAGTACACGCCGTATCACGCGGCGTTAAAAAATTTGATATCAACAGCGCATCACGTTAAAGCGCTCGTATTCAATACGGTTACTAATACAATTGAACTATCGAAAAAAATTCAATCAAATCCACACACGGCTGTGATGCTGCGCGGAAATCCTTTCGGAGACGAATGGTGGCTCGTGTTGAGACCAAAGCTAGGTGTCCATGGTGTGAATTACGAAATGATGATTCAAAGCGAGGAATTGAAAGTGATGTTAGAACAAAGGAAACTTTTGGCAGAGTGCATTGAGTCAGACCGAGCGTTAACGCGCATATATACTGGCGCAATATATACAACTCGAGAATCGACGTACGAAGTTAAAGAGATTGATTTAATGAGGCGAATTGCATTTTGCGAAGAAGAAAAATGGAGTGGAATTGCGACGCTTCCAAAAGAAGTGCAAAAGATTACGATTTTAGAAACGAGTACTACTCAAAATGAGCCGATTCGATACAATCGCGTCATTCACTCGACCAAGTTCTCTCTCGGCAATATTCAAGTCGAAGAATCAGTAATTGGTTTTCATAAATGTCGAGTATCCGGAAAAGAAGCAGGTGCAAAAGAAGGAGATTTTGCATTCGACAAACCACTCGTGAGCGCGAATTATGAAACCAAGTCTGTCTGGTTTGAACTTCCTTCCGATATTTTAAATACGAAAATCCCTTCGAGAGAATTGGCGTTTGGGGCAATTCTAGCCATTCGAACCGTCTGCTTAGAACTTTCGAGTTCTATTGCGTTTTGCTCTAAAAAAGATATGCGGTGCGGTTTCAAGTATATTGACGAACCACCGAACTCGACGTGCATAGTTTTCTTATACGATTCGTGTCCGAATGGCGTAGGTTTGTCTGAGAAAATATTCGAGCGCGGCGAGATCTTGCTCGAGAAAGCTTTACATGTGATAAATACGTGCAAGTGTGAAAGTGGTTGCCCTCTTTGTATCTGCGCCGGAAGGAGTAGTGGAAGAGCTCACGGGTCGAAGAAATACGCCAAAATGCTATTAGTATCTATGTGTAGTAATGTATTATAGAGAAGGTGTTTGTTTAGGAATTGAATAAATTTATTAACATTGTTGTAAAACACAGAGTGCAAAGTCCTCGTTAGGTGATACTATTAATTCTGTTTTGTCGAAACGAAAACGAATACATCGCGGACGATCGTTATTGTTACTTATATCATCATTTTCATTATTGCCATCTTCCAATTCATCGCCGTTATTGTCTACTTCTGTTGAAAGATTATCCGTCGTTTTCATCGTCGTCGTATTTAATTCCTCAAAGCGATCAAAAAGATTTATTTTGGTCAACAAATTTGAAATCGCGGCAATGAAATTTGCCTCGTTTATGCTCTTCGATCCAGCAGCTTTTACAACGCGACCGACACGGTCTATTATAACAACGCCAAGAACATTTGCGTGTGATCCCAAGCGTTTAAACGTCTCGTTGACTGCTATGGTCATTATTATTATTACTATTATTATACGTAGTTAATTTATAATTCTGTTTTTTTTCTATTAAAATCTCTACTGACAGACCGACAGACTGACTGATGACACACAAACCTAATTTTATATACACGTACTTACTTACTCATCTCACATTAGATTTGACACAGTCACAATCCACCAAGAATTATAGTACACTTCACTTCATAAAAATTATAAGCTAATACGAACTAAACCCGTGTAACGAGAGCGACGACGCGACGACTGCATTACTCATCATCGTCATCATCATCAACATCAAATCCACTTATCGAAATATCATCATCATCATCAGATGAGTCAGAGAGCTCCTCGTCTTCAATTTCGCCATTAAAGTCGTCGTCTAATGCATCCGATTCTGACTCCGAGTACTGCAATTCTTCTAAAACGACTGGAATTTCCGCTTGATTTTCTTTAAGCGATTCGATATAATCAACCTTTTGCGCAGTCTTCGTCGCTTTCACATCTGATATTAACTTTCGTTTTCTTGGTTTCCGTGGAGGGAGCGGCTTAGCTGCTTCTTTTTTTGGCGCAGGGCCTTTTCCTTTTTTGAAAAACTCAAACTTCACCTCTAAATATTGGTCTTCCAGCAAACAAGGTATGTATATTCGCGAATTCTCAACATTCTCCAAATCGATTTTCGTTCCGCCCGGGATTTTCTTCTCCAATTTTAGTGCAACGTCGCGCCAAAACAGAAACGAATCTAAATACTCAACACTCAAATATTCAACCTCCTTCAACATATCGGAAATCACAACGCACTCTTGCATATTAAGAAGACCAGTCTTGCGTCGAATGTGCGAAACGATATTGTTTACTTTCGATAAAGCATCGTTCTTGTTCTTGTCAGATTCTGAAGGTATCAAAAATATCAAAAGTCTTTCGTTAATTTCTTGCACGGATTTGGCTGGTAAAAATCGTCTTTGCAACTCGCCGAATGCTTTGTTCAAAGCAGTAGCTTCTTTTTCTTCTCTCTCGGTTTTACTCGTTGTCGTCGTCGAAGCCTTTTTATTATTCGCATAGATATTGATAGTATCGTCTACACAACACCCACACGTCAAAAGCCCTTGTGCGAGTAGGATATCTTCTGTAACGAGCCATGATGCTTCTGCAGAAACATCTCGACCGCTGAGTTTTGGCGCTATTAAATCCAGTAACACTTCTTCGCCGGGAAAATAAGCTTCGTGTATCCTCGTCTTCAACGCAAAATCTGTCGTCAGCTGAATCAACTGCTTCTTAGCCGGTTTCCACGCGATATTATTTGTTAATGCACCTTTCCCGCGCACACCTGGGTAATCGGAATAATTCAGCGATTTATCAACTCTGAACATTGTATCTATGCGCGAAAAGAGCATGTCTGGTACGTTTTGTTTGCTCGCTTTAGACAATTTTTGGCCTTTTCGTTTCCGCGCACTGTTCCAATCTCCTACATCTGCTGCGTGCATGGAATCTATGTTTTTCACGCCATCTACGAATGCTTTCGCGTGCTGCAAAATATCTATGTCAAATAAGTTCACCTTTTTTCCCTTTTTTAACATACTGCGCAAAAAACGTTCTCCGTCAATTCCCGTCACAGCTTTCATCTCGATATTGTGACTACTCGTGAACGTCTTTCTAAGCGCACAACCAACGTTAGACGGAACAGTAACTACCTTCGTGTTGGTGATACTATTATTTACGCGGGTATTCGCGTCTATAGTAGAGGCCCTGGACATGTTGTTGTTGACGGTACTATCAGTGGTATCACGAGTAGCAGAGGCCGTCGAGTTGCTGTTTGGTGCAAGATTATTCACTCCACTTGTAAGATCATTGAGCGCCATTGCGCGATTTCTAGCCGCTCTTGCGTCGACGAATTCTAAAATCAGCGTTTCGTTCAACTTTGCTGGTTCAGAATCGAGCGAAAAATCCGCATACGTACTGCCGCAAGCGTGAAGCGCAAACGTTTGAATAAGCAGTTGCGAATGGGTATAAATTTGATTTCGCAACTGCATTATTTGGGCTCTATAGATGCGCGTTCTCCCTTTTTGTTTGAGAGCGATAATCTTTTTTTTTTTTTGAATCCTCACAGATTCTCGCAATTTAACTTCGCCTTCATCGTACAGTTTGGCTTCTTCGAGTAAACCTTCCTTACCGGCGCGCTTTAAGTCTCTTTTTAGGCGTTCTCTTTCAATCTGTAGCTTGATTTCAATTTCTCTCGCGCGAACATCTTCTTCTTCAAAATCATCATCATCATCGTCGTCATCGTCATCGTCATTGTCGTCACCGTCATCGTTATCATTCTTTTTGTTGTTTTTCGTGATTATATCTTCGCCAATTTCATCCCAGATCATCCCACCACCTGCGTCTGCGACGTTATTATTATTGTCAGTATCAATCACGCGAACGGCGTTCAAAAAATCATTGTAGATATCATCTTCATCTGCAAACATCATTTCTTCTTCTTCTGGTAAAGCGTTTAATCTTAATTCGAGTTCGTCTAATGAGATGTCATCCATGTTAAATCTTGCGCGCGTTCTTCTGGCGATTGGTCCAGCGCTCGGTCTCGACGCGCTTCTGTTGCCTTTATGATCTTCTTTCTCATCGTTATCATCATCGCCCTCCTCATTCTCACTTTCAGTGAAATACATGTCTACTTCCATACTTTTTATCTCATTCAAAGCTATGCGTCGTTCGTACGAGCCGAGTGAACCTGGAAGCTTTTTCATCGGTGACGCTATGGTCGGTATCCAATCAGTCGTATCTCTTATGACATCTTTTGATACTTCCATCGCCGTCGATATTGCTGGTTGTGCTCTCTCTGCATCAAGTAGAGAGAATTTAACCTTTCGTCCTTCGCGCTTACTCGTGCCTTCTCGTCGTACGTTTGAAAATTTCTCCTCCTCCTCGAGTTCTCCGTATCGTTTCGCTCTTTTCCTATCGCTAAAATCGCTACCTTCTTCTTCTAATTCTTCTTCTTCTGAATCTTCTTCTTCTGAATCTTCAGTGTCCGAATATTCTAGCTCTTCTTTTTCCTGACTACCGCTCGATATTGAACGAGAATTATCATCTGAATCATCTGAATCATCTAAATCGCTGCCTGAAAATTCATCATCTTCATCGTCCGAACCAGAACCACCTGAATCTGAGTCTAAATTCCCAATGACGTAATCATCATCATCTGATTCATCTCCCCCATTAGTTGTATTTGAATTCTCTGGACAATTCGTCGTATTCATTATTAATAATGATTTGTTGATATTATCAATCGTTCTTTCCGTAATAGCAATTTCTTCGTTGAACTTATTTTGCTCGATTTCTGTTTTTTGAACAACGCCAACGACTTTTGACGATGATGTTGTAAGATTATTATTATTATTATTATTATCTTTGCTCGTTTTGAGTGAGAGGAGAGAATGGGCCATAGTAGTTGCGTCTTCTTCTTCTTCTTCTTCTTCTTCTTCTTCGTTGTTATTATCATCATCTCGTTGTTCTTCCATTATTAGAGATTATTATTAGAGTTCAAAGACTGATGAGAGAAGTTATTTGTCGTCTACTGTGCTGTGCTTTCTGTTGCAAGAGAGCAAGAACTCACACGGACGACAGATATCTTCATTTTCATAGCGCGCGCACTTAATATATATATATATATATATATATCAAAACCAGCATTCA